>PVMS01171498.1_pt1 | contig 40340 bp, 39 predicted proteins | sample 1853461 | NCBI WGS metagenome assembly PVMS01 (sample SAMN08582032, study PRJNA380276) | Marine sediment metagenome, whole genome shotgun sequencing project. | isolation source: ocean sediment barecode stripped | collected 2017
ACGATCAGGTTGGAGAGGGCCGGCACGTCGGCTTCCATCCCCGCGACGAACGCCTCGACCCGATCGAGGACGCCGAGGTCGCTCAAGGGCTGGTGCATCCACCCTCCCGGCCCGACCCCATCCATCGCGTGGAGCGCCACCTCGAAACGGAAGCCGCGCCGCTTGAACTCGTGGGCGTAGCTGCCGGGGACCGCGTGGTGCTCGAGGACGACCACCCTCCGCCCCTCGGCGGCGAGGTGGCCCGCAGCGCTCAGCCCGCCCAGGCCCGCACCGATGACGACCGCATCGGCGCGCAACGTATCTACGACCGACAGCGACTCCCTCATGCGGGCTCCGCGGCGCCATCATCCGCGGCGGAAGAGGAACGGTTCCCGGGTTCCCCGTTCTCGGGGAAGGGATCTCGATCCAGGAGTTTGGCGTAGAGGTACGAGATGTACTCCTTGATGGTGGCAACGATCGGAACGGCGAGGAGCGATCCGATGAGGCCCCCGACGTTGAACCCGACGATCAGCGAGACCATGATCACCACCGGGGACAACCTGACCGCCTTGCCCATGACCTTCGGGGCGATGATGTTCGCCTGTGCCTGCACGACCACGACGTAGATCCCGGCAACGATCAGCGCAAAAACCCAGTTCGGCATGTCTTCGAACCGGGTCGAACCGGCGATCAGCGCGGCGATCACCCCCGGGAACGCTGCGATGATCGGGCCGAAGGTGGGGATCATGTTGAAGATCATCATGATGACCCCCATGAGGAACGCCCCGGGGAGGCCGACGAGGGCGAGCACGAGGAACACCGCCAGACCCGTGATCAGGCTGTTGATGAGCTGCCCGTAGATGTAGCCCCGCCAGACCCGGCCCGTCCGATCCGCCAGAAAGGCGGCGTCGTGCTGGTACCCGTTCGGGATGGTCCGGTGGATCCAGTTGTACAGATTGGTGGAATCTGCGTTCAGGTAGATGGCGATCATGAACGTGACGAGCGCCGAGAACACGACGGCGGTGAGGAGACCCGCCACCGTTCGGATCGAGTTGAAGGCACCGCCCAGGATCGATTGGACCTGATCGATGTCGACGGTGAAGCCACCACCACCTTCCGCGCTGCCGGATCCCATCAGCCAGTCCTCGACCGGCTGAGTGAGTTGGCTCATGTCGATGGCGAATCCGATGATCTTGAAATCGCGGAACGTCTCGACGAACCACTCTGCGAGACCCCGGGTGGACTCGTTGATGTCGCCCAGGTTGAACCCGGCGATCGACTGGCTGATACCAACGGTGAGGATCCCGATGATCAGGACCAGGACCACGAGGACGACCACGTAGCCGGTGAACAGCGCAAGCCACCGGGGCCACCGGAGGCGGCGGTGCAGGAACCGGACCATCGGGGCCACGAGGAACGCCGTGATCGCGGCGATCGCGAAGGTCGAGAGCACGGGTCGAGCGATCCACAGGACGATCGCGGCGAAGACGACCATGCCGACGGCAACCGCGATCTTCGTCTGTGGGCTCCACGGTGGAGACGCCGGCTTAGCCCTCTCTACGCTCTCCCAGTCCGTCGTGCTCTCGATGCCTGCGCTCGACGGCCCATCCTCGGTCGCGGCCGGTTCCTCATCCATCGATCCTCCGAGGTCTCGTCGTGCGCCAGGGTAGCCACCGGCCGTTTCCCGGCCGAAGATCGTCGTACGGAATCGTCGCGGTGGTCAGATGCCGATGGCGACGTATTTCGTCTCGAGGTACTCGTCGATGCCCCGATACGAACCCTCGCGGCCGATTCCCGACTCCTTCCATCCCCCGAACGGCGCCACGGTCGTTGACATCAGGCCGGTGTTGACGCCGATCATCCCGTACTCGAGCGCCTCCGACACCCTCCAGATCCTCGAGTTGTCCCGCGAGTAGAAGTAGGCGGCGAGCCCGTAGGGGGTGTCGTTGGCGGCGGCGACGGCCTCCTCTTCTGTCGAGAAGCGGAACACCGGGGCGACGGGGCCGAAGATCTCCTCGTCGGCGATCGCCATGTCGGCCGACACACCGGTCAGCACCGTCGGCTCGTAGAAGGTGCCGCCGAGGTCCGACGGTCTCCCCCCGGTGAGAACCACCGCTCCCCCGGCAACGGCTTGGCCGACGAGCCGGTCGACCTTCTCCAGCGCGCTCATGTTGATCAACGGTCCGATGTCGATACCTTCACCCACCCCCGGCCCGACTCGCAGGGCGGCCGAGGCGTCTGCCAGCTTCGCGGCGAACTCGTCGTGGATGCCGTCCTGGGCGTACATCCGGTTGGCGCAAACACACGTCTGACCGCCGTTGCGGTACTTGGAGTGGATCGCACCCTCCACCGCAGCGTCGATGTCGGCATCGTCGAACACGAGGAACGGGGCGTTCCCTCCGAGCTCCATCGAAACGTTCTTCACGGTCGACGCGGCCCGAGCGAGCAGTTGTTTGCCCACCCCCGTCGATCCGGTGAACGAGAACTTGCGCACGAGGGGATTCGTCGTCAGTTCCTCACCAACCGGTCCCGGATCCCGCGCGGTGACGACGTTGAACACCCCTTCCGGGATGCCGGCACGGGAGGCCAGGTCGGCGAGAGCCAGGGCCGACAGTGGGGTGTCCCCTGCCGGTTTCACCACGAAGGTACAGCCGGCGGCGAGCGCGGGCCCGGCCTTGCGGGTGATCATGGCGTTGGGAAAGTTCCAGGGGGTGATCGCCGCAGCGACGCCGACGGGTTGGCGAAGCACGAGCAGCCGCTTGTCCGGCGTGAACGTGGGGATGACGTCGCCGTACGCGCGTTTGGCCTCCTCGGCGAACCACTCGACGAACGACGCCCCATAGATGACCTCCCCGCGGGCTTCCGGAAGCGGCTTGCCCTGCTCGAGGGTCATGATGCGACCCAGATCGTCGGCGTTCTCGACCATGAGGTCGAACCAACGGCGCAGCAGCGTCCCCCGCTCGATCGCCGTCATGGCGGCCCACATCGGGAACGCCCGATCCGCTGCTTCGATCGCGCGCCTCGCGTCGGCGGCGTCCATGGCCGGGACCTCGGTGAGGACCTCGCCGGTCGCCGGATCGGTGACGACGTACGTGGTACCGGAGGCGGCGCCGACCCAGGCCCCGTCGACGAAAGCTCGCTGTCGCACGAGGGTCGGATCGTCGAGGCCCAGGTCCGGGGTCGTGTCGGTCATCGTTGGTCCTCCGATGAGATCGAGTGGTGGCACAGGATACGTGACCCGACCCGCGCCGCGACTCTCCGGATCCCGTTGGAGGTGCGCGCTCCGGTCAGTCCAGCGAGGCGTCGAGGGCGCCGAGGATGGTATCGAGTTGGTCGTCGGCGGTGACCAAGGGGGGACAGAGGATCAGGTTGCCGTAGGCGGCCCGGGCCAGAACCCCGAGGGGGCGCATCCGGGCCGTCACCGCGGTGACTTCGACCTCCGGTGGGGTCTCAACGGCCCACATGCCCCCAACGCCACGGACCGCGGCCAGGCGGCCGTCTCTCCCGATGTGGTGCAAACCGGCGCCCAAACGCTCCTCGATCACACCGGCGCGTTCGAGGAGACCTTCCCGTTCCAGGATCTCGAGGTTCTTCAGGCCGGCTGCGGCCGCGGTCGGGTGCCCGGAGTACGTGTAGCCATGATGGAGAACGAACTCCGGATCCGATTCCAGCGGCTCACGAACCGTCTCGCCGACGACCACTCCACCGAGGGGCACGTATCCGCTCGTGATGGCCTTGGCGAAGGTGATCATGTCCGGCACCACCCCGTAACGCTCCGCCGCGAACCAGGTGCCGAGCCGGCCGAAGCCGGTGATCACCTCATCGAAGATGAGGAACGCGCCGTTGTCGTCGCAGAGCTCGCGCAGGCCGGCGAGGTATCCATCGGGTGGCGGCCAAACCCCACCGGCGCCCTGGACCGGTTCGGTGATCACCGCGGCGATCTCGCCAGGATACGCCGCGAACGTCGCCTCCATCTTGCCGAGGTCATCCGGATCCACGGCGAGCGTCGAACCGACGAAGGGTCCGAATCCCTCCTGGTTGACCGGAAGCCCCGAGACGGAAGTGCCTCCGTAATTGACCCCGTGATAGGCGCGCTGACGGGACACGACAACGACCCGCTCGGGTGCTCCAGCCTGGGCGTGCGCGACCCTGGCGAGTTTCATCGCCGTGTCCACCGCCTCGGATCCTGAGGAGCAGAAGAAGACCCGCGGCTCGACGAACGGGGACAGCGCCGCGACCTTCGCGGCGAGGGCTTCTGCCGGCTCGTTCGTGAAGGTGCCGAACGTGTGGAAGGCTCCCAACGCGGCGGCCGCGGCCGCGATCGCCTCGGCCATCTCGGTGCGGCCGTAACCGATGTTCATGTACCAGAGCGATGCCACCGCGTCGATGTATCCGGTTCCGGTCCGGTCGTAGACGACGGCCCCCTCCCCGCGAACGATCGTGGTGAAATCGTCACGAGGTCGGGAGGGAGGTGCGAAGGGGTGGAGCAGTGGAGCGATCATGCACCGAGGCTACCGAACCCGAAGCCCGCCCGATCCGCGGTACCGCGCCGCACCAACGACATCCGTACACTTCTCCTCCATGGACCGTCAGCCACCCCAACCGCCACCCGACTATCAGGACCACCTCGGCGCCTCTCGTCAGTACCTGCGAGACGTCATCCTCGGTGTCAACGACGGCCTCGTTTCCACGTTCCTCCTGGTCGCCGGGGTCGTCGGCGGTGGCATGTCCGCAACCAACGTCCTGCTCACCGCCGTCGCCGGAGCCGTCGCCGGCATGATCTCGATGGGAATCGGCGAGTACCTCGCGACCAAGTCCCAGGAGGAGGGCTTCGAGGCGGAGATGGCCCTCGAGAAGCTGCACCTCGCCGAGTACCGGGAACACGAACGTGACGAGCTCAAGCACATGTTCGGCGAGATGGGCCTCGAAGGTGACGACCTCGAGACCGTCGTCGGGATCATCAACGCGAGCGACGAAGCGATGCTCGGCGTGATGGCGGGACTCGAGTTCGGGGTCGTCGACTCCGAGAAGCGGAACCCCTACGCAGCGGGATTGGCTTCGGCGGGTCTCTTCCTCCTCGGGGCGTTGCCGTCGATCATCCCTTTCGTCTTCACGGACGACACCCGCCTCGGCCTCTTCGCCGCGGGCATCCTGGTCGGTATCGGTCTTCTGGCCGTCGGAGCGGGCAAGACCCTCATGACCAGGAAGAATCCCGTCCCCTCCGGCCTGGAGAACCTGGGTATCGGCTTCGTCGGCGGGATCGTGAGCTTCTTCATCGGCAAGGGATTCGACTCGCTGATCAACGCGTGATCCCGGGGCCGCCGGCGCCCGCTCGAGAAGGGATGACGCTGACGCCGTGCTCGCCGTCATCCACGATGCGAACGGTTGCGCCGTAGTGCTCCCTGATCGAGTCCTGCGTCAGAACCTCGCGCGGCTTGCCTCGTGCCACGACCGCGCCGTCATCCATCATGACCAGGCGATCCGTGAACTGCCCCGCGATCGTGAGGTCGTGAAGCGCGCTCAACACCGTGAGACCCCTTTCGAGGCGCAGGCGATCGACGACCTCCATCACCTCCTGGCGACGACCGACATCGAGCGCCGAGGTCGGTTCGTCGAGAAGGAGGATCGGGGATTCCTGGGCGAGAGCCCGTGCGATGACCGCTCGCTGGAGTTCACCTCCGGAGAGCGTCGAGATGTCCCGCGCCGCGAACCCGCTGAGGTCGAGCGATTCGAGAACCGCCCCTACGATCTCGAGGTCGTTGTGGGACTCGGTACGTAACGTGCCGATGTGGGGTGTTCTCCCCAGCAGCACGTAGTCGACGACCTTCATTCCCCCGGGCAGGACCGGGGCTTGCGGTACGAACGCGACCCTGCGTGCGAGTTCGTTGCGATCGAGTCGTCGGGCGTCATCACCGAGAACCCGCGCTTGCCCGTCGTAGGGGACCGCGCCGGCGATCGAGCGCATGAGTGTCGTCTTGCCTGCCCCGTTGGGCCCGATGAGCCCGATCCATTCGCCGGGAGCGGCGTCGAGGGAGACCCCGCGCACGACTTCGCTCCCGTTGAACGCCACCCGGAGGTCGTGGACCGCGATGGCGTCGGTCATGTCGCCACCCCTTTGCTGGTCTTGAGCACGAGAGCGAAGAACGGGGCTCCGAAGAACGCCGTGATCACCCCGATCGGGAGCTCGCCCGGGGCGATCAGCGTCCTGGCGAGCAGGTCGGCGAAAACGAGGAACGTTCCGCCCAGCACGAGCGACAGCGGGAGCACGATCCGGTAGCTCGTTCCGAAGACGATCCGCACGGTGTGGGGAACGATGATCCCGACGAAGGCGATGAGGCCGCTGACCGAAACCGCGGCGGCGGTGCCGAGGGTGGCCGCCAGCACGATGACGATGCGGACCTTCGCCGGGTCGACGCCGAGGTTCCCTGCCTCATCGTCGCCCACGGCAAGCACGTCGAGGAGCCGCCGTCCCCCCAGGATCACGAGCGAACACAGGAACACGTACGGCACGATCAGGAGCACCTCGCCCCATCCCACGGTGGCCAAACGCCCGAGGATCCAGCTGTAGACCTCGCGCAGGGTCTGGGACTCACGCTGCTGGAGGTAGGTCTGGATCGCGGTCAGGAATGCCGCGACGGCGACGCCGGCCAGGATCAGCGTCACCGCGGTGCGGCCGACCCGTACCGAGTAGCCGATCATGTAGGCGAGGGTGACACCGACGAGCCCGCCGACGAAGGCGAACACCGGGACCGGGTCGATCGGCCAACCGGATCCGTTCGGTCCGTACGCGATGGCGAGCGTGGCGCCGAGCCCTGCTCCGGCCGCGACGCCGAGTAGATAGGGGTCGGCAAGCGGGTTCCGGAACGACCCCTGGTAGGCGCCGCCGGCGATCGCGAGCATCGCTCCGACCAGAACCCCGAGCACGACTCTCGGCATCCGGAGTTCCCAGAGGATGGCCTCCTGCCGGTCGGAGAGACCGGATCCGACATCGACGAACGGAACCCGATCCGCGATCGAGCGCAGGACCGCGGTCGACGGGAGGTCGACGGGACCGAGCAAGACCGCCAGGAGCCCGGTCCCGAGGAGGAGCACGACGGCTCCCACCATCCACCACCATTTGAGGCGGGTGGGACGAAGCTCCGTGGAGTTCACGTGCTCGACTCTGCCATCACGTCGACGGCCGCGGCGATGTCGCCGAGCAGTTCGACGATCCGTGGACCCCACCGCGACGCCACATCGTCGTCGAGAGGGATGACCCGCCCGTCCGTCACTGCAGTGAGTTCGTCCCACCCCGGCCGTTCGGCCACCGTCTCGGGAGTTTGCCCACAACACTTCGTATCGGCCAGGAAGATGAGGTCCGGATCCTCGTCGAGAATGAACTCTCCCGACAACTGCGGATAACCGGAACCGTCGGGATCGGCGGGATCGGCGAGATTGACCATGCCGAGCAGACCGTAGATCTCTCCGACGAACGTCGCTGAGGTTGCCGTGTAGTAGCTCGGGTCGAGCTCGTGGTAGTACACGGGTGCGGCTGCCAGGTCGGGGAGGGCTGCGACGATCTCTTCGATGTCGGTTCGCATACCGGTCACGACGGTCTCGGCCTCAGCGGCGTTTCCGGTGGCGGCACCGAGTTGCTCGATCTGGGTGTAGACGTCGGAGATCGCCGTCGCCGCCGGATGCAGGATCGCCGGGATCCCGAGGGTTTCCAGGCCGGCGATCAGATCTCCCGGATCGAACGACAGGACGACCAGGTCGGGATCGAAGGATGCGATCGCTTCGGCGCTCGCATCGAAACCGCTCAACGCCGTCACCGGAGCCCCCGTCGGATGGTCCGACCGATCGTCGACGGCGACGACCTGCGATCCGGCGCCGATGGCAAAGAGGTCTTCGGTCGACGTCGGAGAGATGGAGACGATCCGTTCCGGTCGTCGGTCGATCGTCACCGCACCGTTCGCGGCATCGACGGTGACCGGGAAGGCGCCTCCGGAGGTCGCCGGTGCCGTCGACGCCGTGCGGTCCTGTGCATCCGCGCCTCCGCCGCAGGCCGCGACGAACAGCCCGAACACCAGGAGAACCACGAGGAACCTGCGAGACATATCGATCTCCTCCTTCGTGGAGGAGACAACGGTTCGAAGCGGGGTGGCCCCTCCTCCGAAGGCAGGCCGCTCACCGTGCGGGAAGGCGACCTGGCTCACCTCCGAGGGAGGCATCACAGTTGCGGGACAGCGCCGGGATCTCACCGGACTTCGCTTCGCGAACGGGCCCGGGACGACCCCGGGTACCCACCCACGATAGCCAACCCGCCGGCGAGCTGCTTCCGGCGGACATATGCGCACTATCTGGGTCGTATGTCCGCCAGAACGGGCTCGGTTCACCTAGGGTTTCGGGCATGAGGAACCTTCGGTATCCGTTGGCCGTCGTGATGGCGGCGTCTGCTGCTGCGATCGCCGCGGTCGCAGCTGTGGTAGCGACCCGTTCCGAGTCACGGCCCGAGCCGCCGGCGGGAACGTGGGCCCCCGTCGACCGCCGGCCGCCCCGATGAGGATCGCCCTCCAGAACACCTCGGACATCGGGATCAGAGCGGGGCGGATCCTCCTCGCAGAGCCGGAACTCCAGGTGCTCGGATTGCTCGATCGGAGGGTCGAGGAGCCCGACCCCCGGATCCGCGCCACCGAGACCGTCGACGGTTACGCCGTCGTCATGACCGACAGCACCGAATACCGGCCGATCGTCGAACGCGCCGCTGAAGCCGGGATCCATTGTGTGATCTGGGTAGACGGCGACGATCCCGACAACCTCGACTACCTCGAGGACCTGGAGGGGTTCGAGGGCACGACCCTGCTGGTCGGATCGAACCTGGCGAACGGCCTTGCCCCCAGCCTCGCCGATCACGAAGCGGCAACGCTTCCCGGGGCGACCACCGACCTCATCGCCTGGACCGAGCCGGGAAAGCCGCTTCGCTCCGGTGAGGCGATCGCCTTCCCGGATCCCGTGGGCGCCCGTTGGGGTCATGTGCGGTCCGACAATGGGACGACCCGCCGTGTCGCGGTACCCGTGGAGGGAGACTGGGCAGCGACGCTGGCGCGGGTATCGGACGACACCACGACAAGGATCGTCGGGGTCTCCGACCACGCTCAACATCTCGAAGCGATCTCTTTCGCCGCAGGAGCGATGGCGGTGGCGAGCGGGGCCTACGATCCGGGCATCGCACGGCCGTCCGACGCTGCTGCAGACTATCTCTTCGCCGCTCTCGGCGTCGGACTCGACGTGGCCTCGTTCTCCGCAGACACCCCCAGGATCTGACCGCCCGTTCCCGTAGCCGGTATTCGGCGCTTGAATCCCCCTTGTGCGAAGGATCCTCGTTCTCATCGTCCTCACGGCGCTCGCGGCAGCTTCGTGCAGTCCTGCCCAGGACGAGGCCGCGGCAGCACCGAGCGCCACCATCGCCGCCGATGCTCCCGGAACCTCGGATCCCGACGCGGTTGCGGCACCCGAGTTCCCCGCGGGCCTCGATTGGATCAACACCGCCTCCCCGTTGACCATCGCAGGGCTCCGGGGCAAGGTGGTGCTCCTCGACTTCTGGACCTACGGATGTATCAACTGCATCCACATCATCCCCGACTTGAAACGGCTGGAAGAGAAGTACGCAGAGGAGCTCGTCGTCATCGGGGTGCACTCGGCCAAGTTCACCAACGAGGCGGCCACCGAGAACATCGCGCAGGTCGTGCAGCGTTACGACCTGACCCACGCCGTCGTCAACGACGCCGACTTCGACATCTGGAACGCCTGGGGAGCGCGAGCATGGCCGACCATCGCCCTCGTCGATCCGGCCGGCAACGTCGTAGGAACGCACGCGGGTGAAGGGGTCTACGACGTGCTCGATCCCGTCATCGAGCGGGTGGTGTCCGACTTCGCCGCGCGGGGGGAACTCGACCCGGCTCCGATCCCGCTGGCTCTGGAGAGGGACCGGGCCGCGGAAACGGTGCTCTCGTTCCCCGGCAAGGTCCTCGCCGACCCGGGCGCCGAGCGCCTGTTCATCGCCGACACCGGACATCACCGGATCGTGGTCACCGACGATTCCGGCGTCGTCACTGCCGTATACGGCGCGGGCACCCCCGGCTTCGAGAACGGGGCCGGATCCGAAGCGACCTTCTCGTCACCCCAGGGTATGGCCCTCTCCCCCGACGGTTCCACGCTCTATGTCGCGGACACGAACAACCATGCCGTCAGGCTGATCGACCTGGGCACGGGTCTCGTCGGCACCCTCGCCGGAAGCGGGCTTCCCGGATGGCCGCCGACCGCGGGTACGGCGCCGGACATCGACCTGAACTCCCCCTGGGCGCTGGCCACGGCCGGCGACACGCTGTTCGTGGCGAACGCGGGCACCCACCAGATCTGGGCCGTCGACCTCAACACCGATGAGGCCGCGCCGATCGCGGGAAGCTCCCGGGAGGGGACGTCCAACGGCCCCCTCGACGAGGCCGAGTTGGCGCAACCGAGCGGGCTCGCGTTCGACGACGCGGGGATCCTCTACTTCGCCGACTCGGAGTCGAGTTCCATCCGGAGTGCATCGGTCCTGGACCCGACCGGCGAGACCGCGCTCGTGGCCGGAGGCGACGCCGGCCTCTTCGAGTTCGGCGATGTCGACGGAATCGGCAACGCCGCCCGCCTCCAGCACCCCCTGGGGGTCGCCTGGGACGACGAGCGACTCCTCGTGGCCGACACGTACAACAGCAAGATCAAGGCGATCGACCCGGTCACCGGCGAGGTCGAAACCCTCTTCGGGTCGGAACAAGGCTGGGCCGATGGCAACGACCCCCGCTTCTCTGAGCCGGGTGGCCTCTCGGTCGACGGCGGCCTCCTCTACGTCGCCGACACGAACAACCACACCATCCGGATCGTGGATCTCGCCACGGGGACGACCTCCACACTCATCGTGTCCGGGATCGAACGCTTCGATCCGCCGCTCGGCTCCGACGAATACCCGGGGGAGGTCGTGACCATCTCCCCTCAGACGGTCGCCGCCGGTCCGGCGACGATCGTCCTCGAGGTAGATCTTCCTCCGGGGTACAAGGTCAACGAGGACGCCTCCTCTTCGATCGTGTGGGCGGCCGAGGGTGGCGTCGCCACCTTCCCCGACGACCCAACCGTCGATCTCACCGGTGCCCACTTCCCGGTCGAGATGGCCGTCGACCTGGAAGAAGGATCGGGAGCCCTCCTCGGAGACCTCACGCTGGTGTGGTGTCGCGAAGATGCCGAAGGACTCTGCTACTTCGAGCAGCGGCGGATCGAGGCTCCGCTGGACGTGGTCGCTACCGGACCATCCCCGGTCCTCCGGGTGGGATTCCGGCTCGAGGACCCCGAATCCTGAAGCCGGGTGCCGGGTGCCACCCGATCGCGGGACCGGAGATCACGACAGCTGAAAGGCCCCAGCACCTCAGCGGTCGGGCATCACCCGCACCGGTTCGGTGTCAACGTCATCCCCGGATCCGTTCACCGCACCTGCGTTGGCCGCAGCGCGCATCCGCGCGGGCGGGGATTGCACGGGTTGGGTCGGTGTCACGTTGTAGGTCTCCTCGAGCACGATGACCTCCACCCCCCCCGACCATGTCGGAGATCAGGTTGTAGAGCACAGCGCCAAGGGTCATGAGGCCCGTCGCGCCGACCGCGAGGACGATCGCGAAGAACACCACGACCCGGAAATACAGTTCGCCTTCGGCGGTGAACGCTATCGAGAAGTCGGCGAGGATCTCGGAGATCTTGTCGGGGATGCCCCGCTGTATGGCAAGTGACCAAGCGACCCAGATCCCCAGCACGAAGATGAGTCCCCCGATCGCGTTCAGCACGATCGAGACCTTGAGAACCGTCCACGGATCGAACTTACGGACGACCCTTCGCACTCGTCGCACTGCCATCGGCGGCGCCTCCTTCAGGGGGCCGAGTGTAGGGGCGCAACGCGGTGACGCCCGGAATCTCGCAACGGCGCGACGACGTCGCGGTCACTCGTCGTTGGGGACGAGGGCAGCCGCCGACAGTTCCGCTCCGTCTTTCAGATCCATGATCCGCACTCCGGTGGACTCGCGTCGCTGCCGCGATATCTCCCCGACGCTTTGACGGATCACGATCCCGTCCGACGACACGACGAAGACTTGATCGTCGCGTTCCACAGACAGGACGGCAACGATCTGGCCCCGAGTCCGGGTGAGCTTCATCGCCTTGACCCCCATGCCACCCCTGCCCTGCCGACGGAAGTGCTCCACGAGCGTGCGTTTCCCGTACCCGCGTGACGTGAGCAGCAGCACCTCGGCGCCCTCTTCGGCCGTCGCGGCCGAGACGACCCAGTCCTCGTCCCTGAGCCGGATCCCGCGCACTCCCTGGGACGCCCGCCCCATCGGCCGAACGTCGGACTCCGCGAACCGGATCCCTTGGCCGTTGCGGGTGAGCATCAACAGATCGCTCTCACCGTTGGTCGGCCGCACCGCCACGACCTCGTCCCCCTCCTGGAGGTTGATCGCGACGAGCACCTGGTTCCGGGAGTCGTAGTCGGAGAACCTCGTCTTCTTGACCTGACCCCTTCTCGTGAACATCACGAGGTACCGATAACTCTCGTAGTCGCGTGTGTCGATGATCGCTTCGACCCGCTCGTCGGGGCCCATCGGCAGCACCGACTGGACGAGGGCTCCCTTGGCGTTGCGGTCCTTACGCGGGATCTCGTGGGCCCGGATCCGATACACCTTGCCCTCGTTCGTGAAGAACAACAGATAGGCATGTGCCGTGGTGTGGAGCAGATGGGTGACCACGTCGTCCTCGCGCAGCGCCGTGCCCCGCACGCCGCGCCCGCCCCGTCCCTGCGTCCGATAGATCCCGGCGAGCACGGACTTGACGTAACCCGCTGCCGAGATGGTCACGACCAGGTCCTCGTCGGCGATGAGGTCCTCGAGCGACATCTCGCCCTCGTCGGGAACGATCCGGGTTCGACGCTCGTTGGCGTACTTGTCGCGGATCATGGTCAGTTCCTCGCCGATGATCGCTCGCCGCTTGTTCTCGCTGTCGAGGATGCTCCCCAGTTCCGCGATGACAGCCTGCAGTTCTTCGTACTCCTGCCGGAGTTTGTCGGTCTCGAGGGCGGTGAGGCGTCGGAGCGGCATGTCGAGGATGTGGTTGGTCTGGATCTCCGAGAGCTCGAAGTGCTCCATCAGGGCGCGGCGCGCCGCGTCGACGTCGGCGGAGGACCTGATGATCTCGACGACTTCGTCGATGTTGTCGAGCGCGACGAGCAAACCTTCGACGATGTGGGCACGCGCCCTGGCCTTGGCGAGCCGGAAGTGGGTTCGCCGCTCGATGACGACCAGTTGATGGTCGATGTAGTAGTGCACCATCTGGGCGAGATTGAGCGTGCGGGGAACGCCGTCGACGAGGGCGATCTGGTTCACGGCGAAGGTGTCCTGGAGTTGCGTGTGTTTGAACAGCAGGTTGAGAACGACCTGCGGGTTGGCGTCCCGCTTCAGCTCGATGACCAGACGGGTGCCGCCGCGGTCGGACTCGTCGCGCAGATCGGTGATGCCGACGACGACCTTCTTGCGGACGAGGCCGGCGATCTTCTCCATGATCCGATCCCGGGACACCTGGTACGGGATCTCGGTCACGATGATCGCCATCTTGCCGCGTTTCGCCTCTACGACGTCGGTCACGGCCTGCATCCTGATCGAGCCTCGCCCGGTGGTGAGCGCGTCCTGGATGCCCTGAGAGCCCACGATGTACGCTCCTGTGGGGAAATCGGGGCCCTTGACGAACTGGGCGAGGTCCTCGGTGGTCGCTCGAGGATGGTCGAGGCCATGCAGGACGGCATCGATCACTTCGCCCAGATTGTGGGGCGGGATGTTCGTCGCCATCCCCACCGCGATCCCGGTGGCTCCGTTGACGAGCAGGTTGGGGAAACGGGACGGGAGGACCGTCGGCTCGGCCCGTTCACCGGAGTAGTTGTCGCTCCAGTCGACCGTGTCCTCGTCGATGCTCTCGAGCATGTACGCCGCGATGGCCGACATGCGCGCTTCGGTGTACCTCATGGCGGCCGGGGGATCGTCCACGGTGCCGAAGTTGCCCTGCGGCTGCACGAGCGGGTGCCGCAAGGAGAAGTCCTGCCCGAGACGGACGAGCGCGTCGTAGACCGATTCCGGAGCGTGCGGGTGGTACCAGCCAACCACGTCGCCGACGACGCGGGCGCACTTGCGGAACGGGGTGCCGGCACGCATCCCGGCGTCGTGCATCGCGTAGAGGATCCGGCGATGGACCGGTTTGAGGCCGTCGCGTACGTCGGGTAGGGCACGTGAGACGATCACCGACATGGCGTACTCGAGGAAGGAGTCGCGCATCTCGCGCTCGATGTCGATCGCCGTCACCCGGTTCCGCGCTTCGTTCGGCATGGGTCGGTTCCTCTCAGAAGTCCAGGAAGCGGACGTCTTTGGCGTTCTCCTGGATGAAGGCGCGGCGGGACTCGACGTTGGTGCCCATGAGCACCGAGAACGTCTCTTCGGCGGAGAACCGGTCTTCGAGATCGACCCGCAGCAACACCCTGCGCTCCGGGTCCATCGTGGTGTCCCACAGCTCCCCGGCGTTCATCTCGCCGAGACCCTTGAAACGCTGGATGTTCAGCTTCTTACCCGTCAGCTCCGTCTTGATCGCTTCCAGGCCGGCATCGTCCTGCACCCACCTCGTCTTGGATCCGACTTTGACGCTGTACAGCGGCGGCTGAGCGATGTAGACGTAGCCGGCCTCGATCACCTGGGGCATGTGACGAAAGAAGAAGGTGAGCAGAAGCGTCCGGATGTGAGCGCCGTCGACATCGGCATCCGTGAGGATGATCACCTTGTGGTACCGCGCCTTTTCGATATCGAAATCCTCACCGATGTTGGTGCCGATCGCCGTGATGAGCGACTGGACCTCGTTGTTCTGGAGGACCCGGGCGAGGCGGTTCTTCTCGACGTTGATGATCTTTCCCCGGATCGGGAGGATCGCCTGGAACTCGCTGTTCCGTGCCTGTTTGGCTGATCCTCCCGCCGAGTCGCCCTCGACGATGAACAGTTCGCTGAGCTCCGGGTCCTTCGACGAGCAATCCGAGAGTTTGCCGGGAAGGCCCGACGATTCCAGGAGGCTCTTCCGGCGGGTCAGGTCCCGCGCCTGGCGCGCCGCCTGTCGGGCCCGTGCCGCGCCGATGGACTTCTCTGCGATGCGTCGGGCGTCGCCCGGATTGCGGTCCAACCACTCGGGAAGCAGTCGATTGAGTGCCTTTTCGGTGAACGACCTGATCTCGGTGTTGCCCAGCTTCGTCTTCGTCTGGCCCTCGAACTGCGGTTGGCGCACTTTCACCGAGATCACCGCGGTGAGTCCCTCCCGGATGTCCTCGCCGACGATCTTGGGATCCTTGTCCTTGAGGATCTTGCGTTCCTTTGCGAAGTCGTTGATCGCCCGGGTGAGCGCCTTACGGAAGCCCTCTTCATGGGTGCCTCCTTCGTGCGTGTTGATGTTGTTGGCAAAGCTCAGCAACGTCTCGTTGTATCCCGACGTCCATTGCATGGCCACTTCGATCTCGGCCTCATCGGTCTTGTCGCCGAAGTGAGCGATCTGCTTGTGGATCGGCTCGCGGGTGGCGTTGAGGTACCCCACGAAATCGAGGAGTCCCCCGGCGTATCGGAAACTCTCCTCCATCGGCGTCTCGTCACGCTCGTCGCGGAACCGGATCTCGAGGCCCTTGTTGAGGAAGGCCATCTCCCGGAGGCGACTGCCCACGGTCTTCGCGGAGTAGCGCCTCCCCTCGCTGAAGATGTCCTCATCCGCCCAGAAGGTGATCTGGGTGCCGTTGCGTTTGGCGGGTTTGCCCTTCACCACCCCGCCCTTCGGTTCGCCGTACGCGTACGACTGGGTCCACTGGAATCCATCGCGGACCACGAGCACCTCGAGAGTGGAAGACAGCGCGTTGACCACCGAGACGCCGACACCGTGGAGGCCACCGGACACCGTGTACGCGCCGGATTCGAACTTGCCGCCCGCGTGGAGCGTCGTGAGCACGGTGGTGAGGGCCGATTCCTTCGTCTTGGGGTGCCGGTCCACCGGGATCCCTCGACCGTTGTCACGGACCCGTACCCCGTCGTCGGCGAGCAGGGCAACCTCGATCCGCGTGCAGAACCCGGCCATCGCCTCGTCCACCGAGTTGTCGACGACCTCCCACACGAGGTGATGAAGACCTCTCGGCCCCGTCGATCCGATGTACATCGCGGGACGCCGGCGCACTGCCTCGAGACCCTCGAGGATCGTGATGTCCTTGGCTGCATACGACGCGTCGGACACGCGTTGCGACTTACTCACGGAACTCCTTCAGGTCGCCCCACGGGCAGTGGGCGGGGGCTGGTGACGCTGCATTCATGATAGCCCCGATCGCGTTGAAACCCATGCCATCACAGGGGTCTTTCCCGGGTTCGGGACGATGCGACGCGGAAGCGCACACCGGTGACGAGCTCGGCTCCGAACCGTTCGGCGATGCGCCCGATCAGAGCGGGGACGTCGAACTTGAGCAGGCTGGCTTCGGCACCTGCCGGCACCTCGACGAGGAGGATCCCCGACCGGATCCCTATGGGTATCGAGTGCCGGCTCCACAGGTCACCCCCGACTTGCGGCCACTCCTCGATGAGGCGGGCCGCTTTCATCCCGGCCCCGGTGCCGACCCGTTCGAGAATGGGCCCGAGAAGATCGGTGATCTCCGTCGGTTCCCGCCGCCCTCCGTCATGGCTGAGGTAATTCGCTCTCGTCATGTGATCGATCCTTTCGCGACCACCCACCGTCGACCTTCGACCGGAACCTCATCTTCTCGCGCAGTTGTGACAAGAACTTGGCCACCGACGAGGAGGCCGAGGACCCCTCGCGATCGTGAGGGGTCGAGTTCGGAGAACACATCGTCGAGGAGCAGGATCGGAACGGTGCCGTGATGCTGGGTCAGTACCCGGTAGGCAGCGATCCGCAACGCGAGAGCGGCCGTGCGCTGTTCGCCCTGACTCGCCCGATTCCTCGCGAGACGACCATCGACGAACAGCAGCGGGTCGTCGCGGTGTGGACCGGCGCTCGTCACCCGTTGTTCCATGTCTCGATCCCTCCTCGCGGCGAGTGCGGACTCGAGAGCGTCCTGCATCTCCGCGACACCGCCGGCTTCGGCGCCGCCCCAGTTCGTGGCATATCGCCAGGTCAGATCACCCTCTGCACCGACGAGCCGGTAGGCCTCGGCCAGGTGGGTGTCGAGCTCTCCCAACACCCGCTTCCGGTGCCACAAGATCCGCGCCCCCGTCTCGGAAAGCCGAAGGTCCCACACGTCGAGGGTCATCACGTCGACGTGGCGTCCCTCCCGACGCAACAGCATGTTCCGCTGTCGCAACGTCCGATCGAACTCCTGCTGGTCCGCGACGGCTTGGGGCCAGAGCTGCGCGGCGAGATCGTCCAGGTACCCGCGTCGCAAGGAGGGCCCTCGTTTCACGAGGTCCAGATCGTCGGGCTGGAACGTCACGATCGGCACCTCGGCGAGCACATCGCGGTTGCGTTGGGGTCGCTTCCCGTTGAGCAGGATGCGGCGGCGTCCCGAAGCGGGCACCTCGGCCTCGACCCGCACGGTCCGGTCGTTCCCGGCGAACTCGCCGCGGATCACCGCAGCATCGGCGCCTTCCCGGACGACCGCCTCATCGGGGGTTCCCCGGAACGACTTCAGGATCCCCAGATAGCCGACCGCCTCGAGCAGGCTCGTCTTCCCGGCACCGTTCGGCCCCACCAATACGTTGAGCCCCGGATCGGGCTCGAATCGAAGCGTCCGATAACAGCGCACATCGCGCACGTCGAGCCAGCGGAGGTGCACCAGGTCAGAGGCGAACCGGCATGAGGAGATAGCGGAAAGCCTCGCTGCTGGGACTCCGGAGCAACCCCGGCTTGAGCGGGTCGCTCGTCTCGAGCACAACCGTGTCCTCGTCGATCACGGAGATACCGTCGGTCATGTACCGGGTATTGAACGCGATCGTCATCTCCTCACCCTGGTAGTCCCCCTCGATGTGCTCGGTCTCCTCCCCCACCTCTTGGCGGATGACGCTGAGTTCGACCCCTCCTTCATGCAGGTTGAGCCGAACCGGGATGTGGTCCTCTGCCACCAGTGCGGCCCGACCGATGGCATCGAGCAGGACCTGCTTGGAGACTTCGAGACGGTTCGGGAACGAATCCGGGAGAAGCTGTTCGTACTTCGGGAACGTCGAGTCGATGATCCGCACCGTGAGCCTGCCCTCGTCGGTGATGAACGTCGCTTCGCGATCCCCGAGCGCCACCTTCATCGGCCCGACACCCACCGTTCGCGCCAGTTCCCGCAGGGCGCGGTAGGGCACCAACTTCGACCCTGCGGCCCCGATCCCGGGAACATCCCGAACTGCCAGTCGATAGGAATCCGTTGCCACGAGCCGCAGCGTTCCTCCGTCCATCTCCTCGAAGAGGACTCCCGTCAGCGTGGGGCGTGCCTCGTCCCCGGACGCAGCCACTCCCACCTGCGACAACGCCGCGACGAACGCCGCGCCATCGACCTCGACGCTGTTCTCGGGGGCGGTGTCGACGATGTTCGGGAAGTCGTCCACCGCCATCTCCCGAAGTCGGAACCGCGGACCGTTGCCGGTGATCTCCACCTCCCCGTCGGCGGCGCTCATCGAGACCGCTCCGGGAGGCAACTTGCGCACGGCCTCCGCCGCCAGCTTGGCCGGGACGACCGTGCGACCATCTTCGATCGCCTCGACCTCGAGATAGGTGCGGACGGTGAGTTCGTTGTCGGTCCCGGTCACCTCGAGTCGGCCGCCGGCGACCTCCAAGAGAACCCCCTGGAGGATCGGTAGCGGTGACCGGCTGCCGACGGCTCGTCCGGCTCGTGCGAGGACGTCGGCGAGATCATCACGTTCGGCTCGGATACGCACAGTTGTTCTTCCCCTGCTTCGATTCTGTATTGAAATTCAAACGGTAGTCGTAGTAGTAGGCGTTGTGGATTGTGGAGAACTGAGGGAATCCCATACGGGGCAAGGTCGGAGCGCTCCACAGTGCGTGTGGGCAGATGCGGTGTTGTCGACAGGGACCCGCGGAGTGGCCGGCGGGGTGTGGAGAACCTTCATCTTGTCCTCAGCTCCTGCCCCAGAGTTGCGACCTGATCGAACACATCCTTGTCTCGCTGCATGAGCGACCGCACCTTCTCGACGGCATGGATCACCGTCGTGTGGTCGCGGCCACCGAAACTCGCCCCGATCTTGGGCAGGGAGAGGTCGGTGTTCTCCCGGCACAGGTACATGGCGATCTGGCGGTAGCGGGCGAGCGGTTGTTTCCGGCTCGGGCCGGTGAGCTCGTCGGGGGTGAGCCGGAAGTGGACGGAGGTGATGTCGATGATCCGGTCTGCCGTCAACGGAGCGCAGTCTTCGGAACGGATCATGTCACGGAGGACCTCTTTGGCCACGGTGAGGGAGATCTGCTCATGCGTGAGAGCGGCGAAGGCGGTGACCCGGGTGAGGGCGCCCTCGAGTTCGCGGATGTTGGTCCTCACGTGTTCGGCGATGTACGTGAGGACGTCCGTGGGGACAAGCATCGGCGCGAATTCGGCGTTCATGCGGAGGATGGCGAGGCGCGTCTCCACGTCGGGGCTCTGGATGTCGGTCAGGAGGCCCCACTCGAATCTGCTGCGGATCCGGTCCTCGAGCGTGGAAAGGTGCTTGGGATGTCGATCGGAACTGATCACGAGTTGTTTGCCGGCTTCGTAGAGGCTGTTGAAGGTGTGGAAGAACTCCTCCAGGATCTGTTCCTTGCCCTCGAAGAACTGGACATCGTCGAGGAGCAGCACGTCGATCGTTCGATACCGTGCCTTGAACTCTTCCATCCGCTTGCGGCGGATCCCGTTGATGAACTCGTTGAAGAACCCCTCAGAGGACACGTACCGCACGGTCGAGGTCGGGTCGAGCTCGACGCGGTGATGACCCACGGCGTGGAGGAGGTGGGTCTTGCCCAACCCGGCGTCGGCGTAGATGAAGAGCGGGTTGTAGTGACTGGCGGGTTGTTCGGCGACGGCGAGCGCTGCAGCATGCGCGAACCGGTTCGATTGACCGACGACGAAGTTGTCGAACGTGTATTTGGGAACGAGCCGCCGGTCTTCGCGGACGTCGCTGCGGGACACCGGGCGGGGCTCGACGCTCGGGGGCGGCGTCGTTCCCTGGACGACTTCGAGATGTGCTGGAGGGGACGGATCGACTCCGAGGTCGACGTCCGTCCTCGCCCCGAAGACGTCAGAAGCCGCGCTGCGGATCGCGGGGAGGTAGCGATCGCCGACCCAGCGGTAGTGGAAATCCGTCGGGGCGACGAGCGTCAGTGTCTCTCCGTCGAAGTCGGAAACCAGGGGCTCGATCCAGGTCTGCCACGCGGCCGGTGTGACACTTCGTTGAATGTGCCGGTGGAACGTTTCCCAGTCGATTGTGGACGAATGCGGTTCTCCCACGATGTCCAACTCCTCTCGTCTCCCCCACCGGCTCTGCTTTCCACATACCTATCCACAGCATGTGGAGAAGCTGTTCCGTCCCGCTCCGCTGGGAAGACTGCGCACGGCGACCGTCCCTCGGGAAGTGGCGGGGTCTTTCCCACCTCGAGAGCGGCGGCGAGTATATGGACGACCTTCGCCCATCGGCAAGAACGGCAAATCCGGCCTTCCCGGGACGTCGAGACGATACCGGCACGGCTCGGAACATCGTGCGGGCAAGGAGAACTCCTCTCTGGTAAGTATTACCAAGACCACGATTTCGCTCTGCGAACGCGAGATCCGGCGGTGAATGATGTTTCGCGAGCGACGACGAAGTTTCGCGCTGTGGGTTGCGAGACGGCGGCTCTCGACCGGAGAGGACGCCGACGACGACGGGCGGGAACCCCCGGGAGGTCCGTCGGGTTCCGGTAGGGGGTCCGTTGACATAGAATCGCTGCGTTCGTAACCTCGCGGCGACACCGCGGCCTCTCATCCGGGACCCACCTCTCATGAAACGTACCTACCAACCCAATGTCCGACGACGGAAGAAAAAACACGGGTTCAGGATCCGCATGCGGACCCGATCCGGGCGAGCGGTCATCAAACGTCGTCGACACAAGGGACGTCACCACCTCGCCGCGTAGCCGAAGGCGTCCTTACGCCTCACTCCGCTCCGGGTCCGGTTTCGCGACCGTTTACCGTGACGGTGTGAGGACTCGGGCGGGAGGGGTGCTGGTGATCCGGGCTTCCGGCGAAGCCGGCCTCCCGCAGGTCGGGTTCGTCGCCGGGCGGAGGCTGGGAAACGCGGTACGGCGGAACCTCGCCAAGCGTCGGTTGCGCGAAGCAGCGATGCTGGTTCCGTGGGATCCGGGAACGGCGTACGTGGTGATCGCCTCTCCGGAGGTCGCCACGGCGGACCTGCGGCGAGTCGCGGCATGGTTGGTCACGGCCGTGACCAACGGACGAGAGGAGAAGACGTGAAGGGGCAGAGGGATGCGAAGCCGGGAGTCCCGGCACGCGTGCTGATGGGTTCGATCAGGGCCTACCAGAAGGTGCTGTCACCGGTCCTCGGTGCGAACTGTCGCTACCACCCCAGTTGTTCCCACTACGGGTACGAGGCGATCGAACTCCACGGCGTCGGTCGCGGCTCATGGATGGCGGTCAAGAGGATCGGCCGCTGTCATCCGTTCCATGAGGGCGGTTTCGACCCTGTTCCGGGCTCGGTCGACGCGGAAACAAGCGCCGAAACCCAAGCCACGCCCGGGAGTTCCTCGTGAATCCCTGGCAAGCCCTCCTGGACGTGCTCGGAGGTGTGCTCAACTTCTTCTACCAGATTATTCCAAGTCTGGGGATCGCCATCATCCTGCTCACCCTGGTAATCGCCCTGCTCCTGTTCCCGCTGACGCTCAAGCAGACCCGGTCGATGAAGGCGATGCAGGAGATCCAGCCCCAGGTCAAGGCCCTCCAGAAGGAGTTGAAGGGCGACCGCGAGGAGCTGAACAAGCAGCTCATGGAGCTCTACAAGGAGAAGGGGGTCAATCCGGCGGCGGGCTGCCTGCCCATGATCGTCCAGATGCCCATCTGGTTCGGCCTGTTCCGGGTGTTGCGGAACCCGGACGAATACATCGCGTTGGACCCGGGCGAGGCTCTCAACAGCACGTTCCTCGGGATGGACTTGACGGCGTCACCCAGTGAGGTCGTTCCCGACCTGATCAAGACCGGTGACATCCTGGGAGCACTCCCCTACATCGTGTTGATCCTCGTCATCGTTGCCGCCGGTTTCTACCAGCAGATGCAGATGACGGCCCGAAGGAAAGACGATCCCAATCAGCAGCCGCAACAGGGCGCGGCGCAGAGCATGCAGACGGCGATGAAGATCATGCCGTTGTTCTTCGGCTTCATCTCGTGGACGTTGAGCGCCGGTCTCGGTATCTATTTCGCCACTAGCAACATCTTCAGGATCGGCCAACAGGCCCTGATCTTCCGGATGGACGCGAACAAGGGTGATGGCGGTGGCAAACAACCCGCCCTGCCCGAGAGCCCATCCGATTCAGGGGACGAGGGCAGCACCGGCCCATCCCCGAATGCCAGCAAGAAACGCAACCGCCGTAGGAAGAAGTAGGTTATGGATCAGTGGGTAGAAGCGGAAGGCTCCACCGTCGAGGTCGCGCTCGCCGCAGCGCTGACCGAGCTCGGCCTCTCCTCCGCGGACGAGGCGAACGTCGAGGTGCTCCAGGAGCCGAAGGGCGGATTCCTCGGGATGGGCGCGAGATCCGCCATCGTGAAGGTCTCGAGGAAGCCGAAACAGCGCCGCCGGCGACGGAGCCGCGGCAAGGGAGCGCAGGCCAAGAACGGGTCGAGCCGTGGGGCGCAGAACGCAAAGGGTGCGAAGACGAAGGCCCCGGCGAGCGACGGCAAGGGCGGACGACGCCCGAAGCAGAAGAAGACATCGAAACCCCAGGCAGATCAACAAGATCGCCGGTCCCCCAAGCAACCGAAGGATGACAAGCGCGTGGATGAGAAGCCGGAATCGGCCCCAATCGAGGAACAAGCCAAGGTCGCCGAGGAGTTCCTGGTCGGGCTCTTAGGCTCGTTCGGACTCGACGGCACGGTCACGACCCGCGTCGAGGACGATGTGCTGTACATGGATGTCCAGGGAGAGCAGACCGAGGCACTGATCGGCGCCAAGGGAGCCGTGATGCAGTCCGTTCTCGAATTGACCCGCACCACCGTGCAACGGAAGACCTTCGGTGCGCCGAGGATGCGGATCGATATCGCGGGATACGGGGCGCGTCGCCGTGAGGCGCTCCAGATCTACACGGGGAATCTCGCCGCCAAGGTGGTGGCAGACGGCGGTGAGGCCATGCTCGAACCGATGAACGCCGCCGACCGCAAGGCCGTGCACGACGCCGTCGCCGATATCGATGGGGTTCGTTCGTACTCGGAAGGCGAGGACCCGAATCGGGCCGTTGTCATCGCAGCCGTTGGGGACGACGTCGCAACGTGACGACGACGGTGATGTTTCACGGGAAACATCACCGCCTCAGCCCGGAGCGTTGATCCGAGCGGCGGCTTGGTCGGGGCTGACCCTGGAACCCGTGCAGGTCGAACGGCTCGAGACCTTCTCGCGCTGGTTACGCGAGGAGGCCATCCCGGCGGGCGGGCTCGGCCCGGAGGAGGGCGCGCGCATCGTTGATCGTCATGTGGCGGACGCGCTGGTGTTCGCCGGAGCCTGGCGGGGTGAACATCCGGGCACACTCCTGGATCTCGGGAGCGGAGTGGGTCTCCCCGGGATCCCCTTGGCGATCGTGCAACCGGAGACGGAGACCACGCTTCTCGATCGTTCCGGAAGGCGATGCCGGTTGGCGAGGCGAGCGGTCCGGGTGCTCGGGCTGACCAACGCGGAGGTTCGAGAGACCGATGCGGCCCGGGTCGGGGAGCGCTACGACATCGTGACGTTCCGCGCCTTCCTCCCACCGGCGAAGGCGTTCGCGGTCGCTGCCGGCGTGTTGACACCCGGGGGAGTGGCGGTGGGCGGTGCGAGCCGAACCCGCGCCCCGGAGCGGGCCGCGTTCGGCGATCGGGAGGTCGAGATGATCGCGGTCCCGGCCGGGGTGCTTGACTCCCCCGCCTGGCTCCTTAGGATGACGGCCGACGAACTCCCGCGAAACCGAGAACCCACCCGTGCCTGACGCCACGATCGTAGCCATCGCCAATCAGAAGGGCGGCGTCGGCAAGTCGACGACCGCCATCAACCTCGGCGCAGGCCTTGCCTACCAGGGAGAACGGGTGCTGATCGTCGACCTCGACCCGCAGGGGAACACCACGAGCGGCCTCGGGATCGACCGGAGCGTCATCGAGTACTCCACCTACGACCTGCTCGTCGGAGACGTCGATGTCCTCGAGGTCCTGGAACCCTCTTCAGTGCGAGACCTCTTCGTCGTTCCGGCAACCATCGAGCTCGCCGGCGCCGAGATCGAGCTCGTCTCCATGTTCTCGCGAGAGACCCGTCTCGCCAACGCCTTGAAGCCGGCGGTGGAGGAGTACCACTTCATCCTCGTGGATTGCCCGCCCTCGCTCGGTCTCCTCAATGTCAACGGGCTTTCGGCTGCGGACGAAGTGCTGATCCCGATCCAATGTGAGTACTACGCCCTCGAGGGTGTCAGCCAGTTGGTGAGGAACATCCAACTCGTGCAGAACAGCCTCAACCCTCAACTCGCTATCGAGGGCGTGGTCCTGACGATGTTCGACGGGCGGACGACACTCGCATCCGACGTCGTGACCGAGGTCAGGGAGCACTTCGGGGACACCGCCTATCGAACCGTGATCCCGAGAACGGTCCGGCTGTCCGAGGCCCCATCCTACGGAGAGCCCATCGAAGCGTACGACCCCATGTCCCGGGGGGCGATCGCCTACCGGGAATTGGCAAGAGAGTTCCGGAGGAGACATGGCCGGACGTAAGAGCGGGTTGGGGAGAGGGCTCGATTCCCTGATCCCCGTCGATCGACCACCTACCGGTTTCGCCGAGATCCCGGTGGACCAGGTGAGCCCGAACCCGCAGCAACCCCGGCGCAGCTTCGATGCCGACTCCCTCGGTGAGTTGGCGGCCTCCATGGCGGAAGTCGGTGTCCTACAACCGATCGTGGTGCGTTCGGGTGCTACCGAAGGCACCTACGTGCTCATCGCCGGCGAGCGCAGGCTGCGAGCCGCAGCGATGGCCGGGTTCGATGAGATCCCTGCGGTCATCCGCGGCGAAGAGGGCGAAGAGTTCGATCTCACCGAAGCCCTGATCGAGAACGTCCAACGCAAGGATCTGAGTCCGCTCGAGGAGGCAGCAGCCTATCGGAACCTCCTGGAAGATTTTGGCATGACCCACGAAGAGGTGGCAACGAGAGTCGGGAAGAGCAGGAGTGCCGTGACGAACACCCTGCGCCTCCTGCAGTTGCCACCGCCGATCCAAGGCCTCCTCGATCGCGGCGACCTCTCGGCAGGCCACGCGCGGGCATTGCTCGCCTTGGACGATGACGTGTATGCCACGTACATCGCCGAACGCGCCGTCGTGGAAGGATGGCCCGTACGGCGCGTCGAGGAAGCGGTGCGCCAACGGAGGGAGGCACCGGAGAGAGAACCCGGGCCGCGGGTCGTCGCGCCCCGCCCCGCCGCCATCATCGAGCTCGAAGAGAGGCTGTCGGAACGGCTCGAAACGGGCGTTGCGATCGATTACCGGGGGAGGGGCGGCAGGGTGATCATCAAGTTCGCTTCGCTCGACGATCTCGAGCGGATCTACCGGACGTTCTTCGGCTGATCGGCCGACTCGGTCGCACTGCGGTACAACTCGACGAGGGCGGCCACGGTGGCGATCCCGGTTTCCGCGGAGAGCGTGCGCGTTGCGACGACGACGGCGGGCGGACGTGTCTCCTTGAGCATCGGCGTTGCTCTGCCCAACGGAGCCAGGCCCAATCGGTCGGCGACTGCGGTCGCGATCGTTTCGCCTGCAGCGCTGCTGCTGTGTTCGGAGGCGAAGTAGAAGACCCCTTCCACACCGTCGGGCGGGACGGTGAAGGCGATGACGAGTTGGACATCGAGTCGGTTGGCGCGCCGGGCTCGCAGCCGTTCCGGTGGTGCGGTGTCGACGCTTCGGGAGATGATCGCCTGGGCTCCCTCGCTTCGCAGCGCCGCGACCGTGGCGAGCACGACGGGCCAGGTCGTATCGGCGGTGGCCTCATCCGGGCACGCGGGATCGAGATAGAACCGTTGTCCGGCGAGAGTCGAGGGAAGGGAGGACAGCCACTCGCGTTCGCGAACCTGTTCCCGTCCCGGCTTGTCGGTGGCCCTCGCCATCAGCACGAGTTCGTCGGTGATCTCGTGTCCCGCGATGCCGTCCTCGGGCATGCCCCGATTTCGCTGGAAGTCGAGCAAGGCAGTGAGGGTATCGGCCCCGAAGATCCCATCGACCTTGCCGGAATCGAACCCGAGAGCGTTGAGCCGCTTCTGCAGGGTCGCGACATCGTCGCCCCGCATCATGGGAACCCGACGGTACAGCATCCGATCGCCGAGGCCGTAGCCGGCGTCCACGAGGGTGCGCCAGGTCTCGGGGCCGACGATCCCGTCCTCGGGCAGACCCCGCATACGTTGGAAACCCCGAACCGCGGCATCGGTGCCGGGACCGAACGTGCCACGACGATCCGGGTCGAGGTCGATGCCGAGCGCGGAAAGCCGGCCCTGGATGTCCCGGACCGGCTCACCTCGATCCCCTCGGTGATAGAGCCTCACGGCTCATCTCGTCGCACAGTTGGGGCTCAGCCCAAGAACTCCGCTACCTCAGCCTCGAGTTGCGCTCTGCTTCGGGCTCCGACCAGCCGCTTGCGTTCCTGGCCTCCCTGGAAGACGATCATCGTCGGGATGCTCATCACGCCGTACTGCATGGCGGTGGACTGGTTCTCGTCGACGTTGAGTTTGAGGACTTGCAGTTTCCCTGCGTTGGCCCCGGCCAGTTCGTCGAGCGGCCCGTCCATCATCTTGCAGGGGCCGCACCACTCGGCCCAGAAGTCGACGAGACTCGGAACCTCATCTGCGATGAGGCCACTGAAGTTGGCGTCGGTTGCGGTTACGGTGTTCTGTCCCATGGGTACTCCTTGAGGGTCCTTCGGATCGTGGCCCGTTCGGTTCGCGGTCAGCCTTCGTGTTCCAAGAGGTGGTGGGCCGCGTCGATCGCCGCCTGACAACCCATCCCGGCCGCGGTGACGGCCTGGCGATAGACCGGGTCGGCGACATCTCCCGCGGCGAACACGCCTTCGACCGAGGTGCCCGTCGTTTCGCCTTCGGTGATGATGTAGCCGACGTCGTCGAGGCTCAGCTGCTCTTGGAAGATACTGGTATTGGGACGATGTCCGATCGCCAGGAAGATCCCGTCGACGGCGAGCTCGGTTTCGTCATCGGTCTTGACGTTGCGCAGCCGAAGACCGGTCACGAGGTCGTCGCCGAGGACCTCCTGGACGGCAGTGTCCCAGATGACCTCGATCTTGGGGTGAGCGAGGGCCCTCTGTGCCATGATCTTCGATGCCCGGAACTCGTCCCTGCGATGGATGATCGTCACCTTCGCCGCGAACTTCGTCAGGAAGATCGCTTCCTCCATGGCGGTGTCACCGCCACCGACGACGGCGAGTTCCTTGTCGCGGAAGAAGAATCCGTCACAGGTCGCACACGCCGACACACCGTAGCCGCGGAGTCTCGCTTCTCCCGGGATATCGAGCCACTGGGCCGAGGCCCCCGTTGAGATGATGAGCGTCTGCGCCTCGTAGGGATCCTCGCCGACCCACACCTTGAACGGACGCTCGGAAAGATCGACCTGGGTGACGTCGGACGAGATGATCCGCGTGCCGAAACGTTCGGCCTGCTTGCGCATGTTGTCCATCAGTTCGGGCCCCATGATCCCATCGGGGAAACCCGGGTAGTTCTCGACGTCGGTGGTGATCATCAACTGCCCACCACGTTCCATGCCTTCGATCATGAGGGGATCGAGGTCGGCACGCGCCGCGTAGATCGCGGCCGTCAAACCGGCCGGCCCAGAGCCGATGATCAGGACCTTCTCCGCCATGTCACTCCCGTTCTGTGCTCGAGTCCTTCGGAAAGCGCCTGCTCCACAGCAACGCCCCGAAGGCGACGAGTATGCCGCCTACGAGCGCGTACGCCAGTTCGACCCCGATGAGGGTACCGAGGGCACGGAAGAAGGACACGAAGAGCCAGAGAACGATCAGGAACGCGACCACCGTCAGGACGACCCCGAACGCCATCCAGGTGATGGCGAGGGAGGCTCGATCGACGGTGAGCGAGCGGATCTTGGTCGCCAACGTCACGAGGAAGTCGGCGACCTTGGTGGGATAGTCGGAGTGCGGGCTGTCGGTCATGACCTGCGAGGTTAGTCCGAAACGAGACCGCGTCAGGAACCCGCCGTCGCGCTCGAGACGATCTGGCATCCGTCGAGGGCGATGACACTCACCGTCGCGGGGGAATCTGCGGTGGCCAAAAAGCCGACCACCACCACTTCCCGCCCGTTCGAGGTTCCCGTTGCGATCGGCACGGGGTCGCGACCACCCCCGGCCGACTCCAGGGCCCCGGCGCACGCAGCCAACTGGGCGGCGTCCACGTTCGCGGTGGGTGCGCTGGTACCGGCGTAGGCGTCGATGGTGCTCTGTGGATCGTCGTTCGAGGTGCCGAGAAGGTCGACGATCTCGTCTGCGGAAGGCACCTCGGCGCCGAGGTCGGCCACCACGATGGGGTCGGCGCCGGTCACCTCGGTGGGATCATCGGCGTCTCCGCTCTCCGGTGCGTCGGCTGGTGCGGGCTCGGGATCCGGCGACGACGCCTCCGCCTCGAGTGGTGTACCGATCGCCCCGGCCTCCGTGGTAGGAGTGGTGGCTGCGGTCGAATCGTCGGTGGACTGCGGTGATGCCCCGTCGTCGGATTCGGCAGCTCCGGTCGTTGGGGACGGCGAGGACACGTCACCCTCTCCCGTCGAACCCCCCTCTTGTGTCGAATCTCGTGTCGAATCGAGGGTGGCGACGCCCGCGACGTTGTCCGCGGTGGATCGGTCACCGACGCGGGGGACGACGTAGAGAACTCCGGCGAGCACAACCGCGGCGGTGGCCAATCCCGCCACGGGCAGCCACCAGGAGCGTCGGCGCGGTGGCGCGACCGGGACGGGGACAACGATCGGTTCGAGATGGAGGTGCTCCCGGAGGGAAGCATGCAGGCGCTCGCGTTCGGCTGTGTCGAGGGTCGGCATGGGGAGGTCGTGCAGTCGATCCACGGCCAGACGCTGCATCTCGAGCTCTGCCGCGAGATGCCGATCCGCCGCGATGCGCGTTCGTGCCGCCGCGGCGTCGGCCGCGGAGAGGCGCCCATCGGCGAGGGCGAGCAGCAGGTCGAGGTCTGTGTCGTTCATTGGTCTCTGCTTTGATGTTTCGGAGGGGGCTTCAGGTTCCCGAGTTCTTCCGCGAGTTGGCGTCTGGCCCTGAAGAGACGGCTCTTGATCGTTCCATCGGGCACTTCGAGGGTATCGGCGGCCCGGTCTAGCGACATGCCCTCGAGATCCACGAGGACCACGGCGGCGCGGAACTCGGGACTCAGGGTGTCGAGCGCCTTTTCGATGTCGGGGCGAAGCTCCACCGCGCTCAGCGCGGACGCGCTGGTCGTGTCCGCCGGTTCGAGGTGGTCGGGGAGCGGCTCCGTGCGCTTCCGTTTCTGCCGGCGGAGGTGGTCGTAGCAGGTGTTCACCGCCACCCGATAGAGCCAGGTACTGAAAGCTGCCTGTGCCTTGTAACGATCGGCCTTGCGGAACACCGTCAGGAAGACGTCCTGGGTAGCGTCCAAAGCCGCGTCGCGATCCCGGAGCATCCGCATGCAGACCCCGAACACCCGATCTTCGTGGGCACGCATCAGCTCTTCGAAGGCGTCGATGTCGCCTGCGAGGTACCGGTCGATGAGGTCTCGATCGAGTGCGGCTCGGTGGGTCATTGCGGGGATTCTGGTCGTGATGGGAAGTCGAGGCGAAGCCCGCCGTCAGGGATGCATGCGGACTTCGCGGATTTCCGCCTGGTGGGCGCCCTCGATCGTCTCCGGGAGATCGGTCAGCCACAGCAGCCAGACACCGCCCTCCCGAACGGGGAGTTGGATCAAGGTCGGTGCGGGGAGGAGGCTCCCGGATCCGGTGTTGGCCCACGACGACGGGTCGGTCGGCACCGATTCCGACCACCCGATTCGATAGCGGGTACCCGGGGTTCCGAGAACCTCCATCGAAGAGACCTCAGCCGCCGGCGCCAACACCAGGCCGACGCCCTCCTTGGTCTCGGCGAGGGGGACGCGGTAGGTCTCGGTTCGCCACGCGGTGGCGCGATCCCCGTCGACCGCGGCACCGGCGAGTTCGTCTTCTTCGACCCCATCGCCGAAAGGGTCGTAGGCGTCGGCGGTCACGCGAACCCTTCCTTGACTCCCGGTAGCGGCTCGTGGCGCGGCGGTGAGCGCCGGCGCCTGGGGCTCCCGGTTGGACGGCGCCGCCGGGTACAGGAAGGGGGAGGAGGGGTCGAAGTCGATCGCCATCCCGAAGAGGGAGACCACGATGGCTACGACGACGATGAACGCGAACGCGAAGAGACCGCGTTTGCTCCACCGACTCTCCACCTCGATCGGCGGCGTGTACGGGATCGCCCGGAGTGTGGCGCCGAGAGTCGCTGCGTCGATGGCGCCGGCCTCGGCATCGGACAGGGCACGATCGACGTCGGGAGGAAGGCCCTCGACCACGTGCGACGGCGCGACGGCTGCATTCTCGCTTCCGGTGATGGCCGTCCGCAGCGCCGCGGCGAGCGCGATCGTGTCCGATCGCTGATCCGTCGTGATGCGAGTGCGGCCGAACCCTCCCAGCTTGGCCGGATGGGCGGCCGAGAAATGGATCGCGGAGGTGTCGATGTGACCGTGCACCCCTCCGGCCCGGTGGAAGGAGGCCAGGCCGTCGGCCAGACCGGCGGCGTTGGGCAGGTATTCGAGGACGGGGATGGTCTCGCCGGCGCGCATCCGGTCGGCGATCGTGACGGCGCCGTCCCATTCGGATGCCGAATACGCAGAGGACGCGAGTGGCGCCGCTTCGAACACCTTCTGGACGTGCGGGTGGGTGGTCGCGGCCGCCGCTCGCACCGGGGCGAGGAAGGTCTCGATCCGTTCCTCATCACAATCCGGTCCCGCGAAGCGGATCAGGACGGGACGTTCGAGACGCCCGTCCGTGGCGAGCCATTCTTCGATATCGCCGTCCACTCCGAGACGTACGTTGAGTTCGTAGCGGTCGGGAAGTTTCGGGGGCATCGTCGGTCCCGGGTCGCGGTGTGGTGTCTTCTGGCTACTGACTCCGGAGAACGGCGAGGCGCTCGGGCAGGATCACGAATCCTTCGGCCTCATAGAGTCCGAGGGCGGCCTCGTTGTCGAACTGGGTGTTGAGGAGCATGGCCCGGGCCCCCGAAGCGCGGGCGCTCCGCGCGGCGACCCGGACGAGCGAGCGCCCCATTCCGTTGCCCTGCCACTCGGGATGCACGGCGAGACGCTGCAGGTACGCGATGGCATGTCCGTAGCCCACGATCACGTAGGCGATGGGAGGCCCGTCGGCACCTCGGATGACGAAGGTCTTCGATTTGCCGGTAGCTGCGATGGCCTCGGAGATCCCGTTGTGGTCGAAACGCCAGAAGTCGGTGAACGAGCCCCGATCGACCTCCAGCAGGTCGTCGAGATCGGGATCGGGCATCTCGACGACCAGGTGATCCGGCGTCGCCGGCGCGCGCTCGAGATCGAGACGCATGAGGGCGAGGTCGACGAATTCCTCGTACCCGGCGGCCCGCCACGATCTTCGGCCGGATACGGGCAGCGGAGGCGATAGCACCGACGGCGCGCCGAACTCGCGGAGCTTCTCGGTGCACGCGGTCAGGAACCCGCTGCCGCCGCGCAACAGGCGCAAGTTGGCGTCGGGGATCACATCGTTCCATCGGCGTGCTTCGGCTCTGGCCCAGCCGCGACGGAACCGCATCTTTCCCGGCCAATCACCCCGCTGGAACACGGGGAGCGCACTCTCAGCGAGGGGCATCGGTACCTCCACTCCATGTTCTCCGTCGTCCGCACAGTACCCCCCCTGGGAGGGTGCGCCGCCGCGTGCGAAGATGGAGGAGTGAGAGTTGCCCTCGTCACCCACGCGTCGAGTTTCGAACACGTTCCACCGCAGGGTCACCCCGAGCGTCCCGACCGGGTCGTAGCCGCGATCGAGGGCGTCGAAGCCTCCGGTCTCGAGATCGTTCCCATCACGGCGCCGCGGGTCGCCCGGAGTCGATTGCTCGCCGTTCACGAGGAACCGTTCGTCGACGAGTTGGAACAGTTCTGTGCTGCGGGTGGCGGGGCGATCGACGCGGACACCTATGCGGGGCCGGACTCGTACGAAGCGGCGTGCCATGCCGCCGGGGCCGGATCGGGTGCGGTCGCGGCACTTCGTTCCGGAGCCGCAGATACCGCGTTCGTCGCAGTCCGGCCCCCGGGGCACCATGCCGACGAGGCGCGGTCGATGGGTTTCTGCCTGTTCAACAACATCGCGGTGACCGCGGCACAACTCGTCGCCGAAGGCGAACGCGTCGCCATCGTCGATTGGGATGTACATCACGGAAACGGCACGCAGGACATCTTCTACGGATCTCCCGACGTTCTCTACACCTCGCTGCACCAGTTCCCGTTCTACCCGGGAACCGGCTGGGTCGACGAACTCGGCCGCGGCTTCGGCTTGGGGACGACCGTGAATCTTCCGATGCCTTCCGGGGCCGGCGGAGCCGAGTACCGGATGGCGTTCGATCGGATCATCCTTCCGCTCCTCGAGCAGTTCGATGCCGACTGGGTCCTCGTGAGCGCCGGCTACGACGCCCACGAGCGGGATCCCCTCGCCGGGTTGAGGCTGGTCGAGGCCGATTATCAGTGGATGGCGTCGGCGCTCGCATCGATCACGAAACCGGCGCGAACGGTGTTCTTCCTCGAGGGGGGATACGACCTGGGGGCGATCTCGGCGTCGGTTGCCGCCACCCTGACCGGAGCCGCCGGAACCCCACCGTCGGGGCTCACATCGAGTGACATCACCTCGGCTGCGTTACGCACGATGGACTACGCCGTGGAACGCCTGTCCGAATTCTGGGATGTCGACTGAGCGGCAGGGCGAACGGCGTGAGCCGACCGGGTGCCCGCCATCCGCAGCGACGGTCGATGCTCTACGCTCGCTCCGATGTCGAACTTCACATGCAGGGACTGTGGCGCCACGTTCGCGGTGGGCCAGAAGGTGCTCGACCGGTATCCCGGATGGACGCCCGAGCAGTGCATGGGCTGTCGCGACGTCGGGAAGAGCGCAGGGAGCGGCTCCTCGAAGAAGCCGCGACCCGCCGGCGAGGACCCCATGACCGGCGTGTTCACCGACGGGGGCGCATCGCCGAATCCGGGTCCCGGGGGGTGGGGAGCCGTGTACGTGGTGGACGGCGACATCGTTGCCGAGCGATGCGGGCACGATCCTGGTACCACGAACAACCGCATGGAACTGACCGCCCTCATCGCCGCGCTCGAACTGGTTTCGCCCGGCATCGAGACGACCGTGTACTCCGACTCCAATCTGGCGGTGCAGACCATCAACGAGTGGGCAGCCGGATGGGAGAGGCGCGACTGGAAACGGAAGACCGGTCCGGTCGAGAACGTCGATCTCGTTCGGAAGGCGTACTACGGGTTCACGAGGCGCCCGGAGTTGCGACTCGAGTGGATCAAGGCCCATGCGGGGTTCACGTGGAACGAGTACGCCGACGAACTGGCCAACCGGTGGCGCCGCTGAAGAGCCGACCGGTCGACTTGCATCACGCGGCGACGGGCTGGAAACTCCGCACGTGATCCCCCAACGTCTCGCCGCGATCCTTGCCCCGGGCACCCCAGCGCGTGAGCTCGCCGTCTTGTTCCGGGCTGAGGGGAAGTCGTTCTACGTCGTGGGAGGAAGCGTCCGTGACGCTCTCCTCGACCGACCGAACGCCGATCTGGACTTCACCACGGACGCCCGTCCCGACGAGATCGAAGAGATCGTGCGGGGCTGGGCATCCGATCTCTACGTCGTCGGGAAGACGTTCGGCACGATCGGGGTCATCAAGGAAGGAAAGACCCTCGAGATCACCACGCATCGATCCGAGATCTATCGCGATGACAGCCGGAAGCCCCACGTCACCTACTCAGACGACATCGTCGAGGATCTCTCGCGCCGTGACTTCTCGGTCAACGCGATGGCGATCGAGGTCCCGGTCGCCGATGACGAGATGCCGGTGATGGTCGATCCCTACGGGGGGCTGAGCGACCTCCACACGGAGATCTTGCGGACGCCCCTCGATCCGGAGGTCTCTTTCGGTGACGACCCCCTGCGGATGCTGCGCCTGTTTCGGTTCATGTCGACGATCGGGTTCGCTCCGGAGCAGACGGCCCTCGGGGCGGTACGGGAGATGCGCGATCGCCTGCAGATCGTTTCGGCCGAGCGGATCCGTGTCGAGTTCGACAAGCTGATGACCGGCAAACACGTCGGACCGGCGCTGTGGGGTGTCGTCGAGACTGGACTCGCTGCCGAGTTCATCCCCGAGATCCCGGCCCTCGCCCTCGAGGCGGACCCCCTCCATCGTCACAAGGACGTTCTGGCACACACGATCGCCGTTGTCGAAAAGACCTCACCCCGTCTGGAGCTCCGCCTCGCCGCGTTGTTCCACGACATCGGGAAGCCGGCGACCCGCGAATTCGGATCGGGTGGCGTCATGTTCCACCACCATGATGTGGTCGGGGCCCGGATGACTCGACACCGTATGAGCGAGTTGCGCTATCCGGCCAAGGTGACCGATGCCGTTGCCGAGTTGGTGTTCCTCCACATGCGCCCCCACACGTTCAAGCTGGGATGGACCGACTCGGCGGTGCGTCGCTACGTGCGGGACGCGGGCCCGCTGCTCGTGGACCTCAACGAACTCGTTCGTTGCGACGTGACCACCCGCAACAAGAAGCGGGCCCGGGCGATCTCGCGCCGGATCGACGAACTGGAGGCGCGCATCGTCGAGTTGCGCGAACAGGAGGAACTCGATGCCCTGCGCGCGCCCATCGACGGGAACCAGGTGATGGAGCACCTCGGGATAGCGCCCGGACCCGCGGTCGGTGAGGTGATGCGGAGGCTTCTCGAGGTGCGTATCGAGGAGGGGCCGTACACCGAGGCCGAGGCCTTCGCGATGCTCGACGAATGGGATCGTGATGCCTGATCGATCAGCCGCGCCGGGGTTTCGGTGATCCCCGGATCTGGCGGTCGATCAGGATGACGATCGTGGTGACGATGATTGCGCCACCGAGGATCCCGATCGCGACGCCGACCTGCTCGAGGAGTTGTGGGGCCACGAGGAGCACCACACCGAGGCCCAGCATCATCATGCCCGACAGCAGCTTCAAGGCACGACCCTCCTCCGGCTGGAGCTTGCGCGATCCGAGCGTCCACACGAAGGCGATCACGATCCCGAGCAGAGGGATCACGTAGATCGCGTTGTAGAGGGTGAGGTACCCGTAGTAGGCGGGGGTGGGGAGGTCGTTCAGGGTGAGGACCCGGGTGAACACCATCGGCAGACCCGCCGTGCACAGCAGTTCGTAGCTGTTGGCGACCACGGCGAGAGCGATCGTCGCTCCAAGAACGGGGACGAACCGATCATCGGCGACGAGCCCCCGCATCCGTTGGAAGAGCCCCGGTTTCGCAGACTCGGGGATGGAGAGCGAACCCGCGGAACCGGGCCTCGCATAGTCCTTGAGGTTCAGCAGAGCGACCGCGATCGCGATGACGCCTGCCGCGGCGGTCACCCACTTCAGGTGCCCGGTGACCAGGAACACGTTCAGCCAGGCGGCCATGAACACGAAGTAGAGAACCCCGGATATCACCACGAACGTGAAACCGACGACCGCCATCCGGGTCCTGCTCCGCGCGTGGACGAGGAGGCTGAGCAGGAACAGCAGCACGAAGAAGGCGCAAGGGTTGAACGCGTCGAGACCCGCCACGATGACCGTGAAGACGGGCAGGGGGACCGACGAAGCCGACACCGTCCCCACCCCGGGAACCGCGACCTCGGGGGCCGCGGTCGTGGTGGTCGACGGGGGAGGGGCGGCCGCGGTGTAGCGCTCGTGGCAAGCGTCCAACTCGGCGGCGATGGCCGCACCGATCCCTTCGGGCCCGTCGTAGCCGGTGCCATCAAACCGCAGAACATGAAGGTCGGAACGCCGCGGATGCTCTCACCGACTTCCTCGGCAGCGGCAAGGGCCATCTCCTCGACCTCAGGATCACCCGAGTCCGTTTGGAGCCACTCGACGTGGAGCCAGGGGCGGGAATCCTCCAGTTCCTCGACGAACGGGAAGGCCTTCTGGCAGTGGGGGCAGGTGCTGGAGTAGACGAAGTAGAAGTCGACGACGGTCTCGCCGTCCTCGGTGTGATGCCACATGTCATCTGCCGCCGTCGCCATCCCGCCCCGGAAAACCACCAACAGCAGAACGATGAGCGCGACGACCGCGGAACGCCTCGGGAAGACTCGATCACCTGACATGACCCGTTCAGGGTCCACCCGAAGGAAGACAGGGACTAGGGCCGGTGGTCCCGAGTCCTGAGTCCCGAGTCTTGAGTCCCGAGTCGTGGGTTCAGAGCAGGGCGAAGAGACACACACCATTTCCTCCCCCGCGAGCGCAGCGAGTGTTGGGGGAGGTGGATCCGGCCAGCTCTGAGGCCGGAGACGGAGGGGGCTCCTGACTCGCGACTCGCGACTCGCGACCCGCGACTCAGCCTCGTTTGATCTGCGTCCAGGGGAGATCTCGGTCGACTCTGGGTTCGCCGGGGAGGCCGAGGACTCGTTCTCCGAGGATGTTCTTCATGATCTCTGAGGTGCCGCCTTCGATCGAGTTGGCGCGGACGCGGAGGAACCGCTCCGGGAGCCCGGTAGCGCGGTCGTCCCCGGGCATGGGTTGCGTCTCCTCGTACGAGCCGTAGAGCATGCCGGCCGGTCCGAGGAGGTCCAGGGTGAGTTCGTAGATCTTCTTGTTGAGTTCGGCGTAGACGAGTTTGGCCGTCGATCCTTCCGGTCCGGGAGTTCCTGCGAGCCGGTTCTGGGTGCCGCGGAGGTTGGTGAGCCGCGCCGTTTCGGCCTCTACCCAGAGGCGCATGACGTCGTCGCGGTACATCGGGTTCTGATCGCTCTCCAGCCAGGTGGCGACCAGGTCGCCGATGGCGCCGTCGCCCCGGTCCGCCGTGGTGCCCCCGATCGCAACACGTTCGTTCATCAGCGTCGTGAGTGCGATCCTCCATCCATCGCCGGGTTGACCGATCCGGCCCGCGTCGGGGATGCGGGTGTCGGTGAAGTAGACCTCGTTGAACTCCGCTTCGCCCGTGATCTGGCGAAGCGGTCGGATATCGACCCCCGGGCTCTCCATGTCGACGACGAAATAGGTGAGCCCGCGGTGTTTGGGGAGATCCGGATCGGTACGGGTGACGAGCATCCCCCACTTCGCGAGGTGCGCCACGGTGGTCCAGACTTTCTGACCGTTGACCACCCATTCGTCACCGTCTTGCACCGCCCGCATCGACAGGCCGGCGAGGTCGGATCCCGCTCCGGGTTCGGAGAACATCTGGCACCAGATCTCTTCACCGGTGAACATCGGCCGAAGCCAACGCTCCTGCTGTTCGGGGGTGCCGTGGGCGATGAGCATCGGAGCGCCCATCCCGTGACCGAGAACGTCGAACGTGCGCGGCCGATGCGACGTCGCCGCGTCGAGGCGGTCGTCGATGATCTCCTGGAACTGGGGCGCCAACCCCAGACCACCGGAACCCTCGGGGAACTGAACCCAAGCCAGTCCCAGGTCGAACTGGGCGCCCATGAACCCGGCTCGATCGCCGTATGGGTCGTTCTCGTCGAGGAGGCGGTCGAGCAGGGCTTGGATGCGGGCTTCGGTGGCGATGGCGTCGGTCATGAGATGGGATCCTCGGCGGAGGGACGGCGAGCGACAACGCTAGTCGGACGGGTTCCCGTCGTCCCGGGTATCACCGGGGCTCTTGTCGGACGAACGTTTCTCGAACCAGCGAACCCCGGCCAGAGCGAGCACGATCGGCACGAGGAACAGGAGGATCTCGTCCCAGCCGAACTGATGTGCGAACAGGACACGTGGGGCGGCGGAGAGCAGGATCCCGATCACGAGAACAGTCTTCGCCCTCCGGGCGTCCAGCGCAAGTCGAGCCGGAAGGAGGACCACCTCGCATAAGTTAGCGCATATGCGTATATTCCCTCTCCACTCTCGTTCTCCCCAGGAAGTCATGACCCACACGATCGCCATACTCGGAGCTTCCGGCTACGCCGGCGGTGAGCTCATCCGCCTCGTCGATGGACACCCGGACCTCGAGCTGAGGCATCTGGGCGCCCACACTTCCGCCGGGATGTCGTTGGGTGAAGTCCACCCCCATCTCCGCTTCCCGCAGCGGATCCTCGACTCCAACGACCCGGACGGGGTTCCAGATGTCGATCTCGCCTTCCTCGCACTTCCCCACGGATCCTCGTGGGAGCCGGCCCTGCGCCTCCTCGCTCGCGACATCCGCGTTGTCGATCTGGGCAGTGACTTCCGACTGGACGAACCCGGTCGATATCGCGAGGCCTACGGGGTTCCGCATCCGGTGCCCGAACAGTTGGGCGAGTGGGTGTATGGGATCCCGGAATTGTTCGGCGATGCCATCGCCGGATCCGATCGAGTCGCGTCCCCGGGCTGTTATCCGACGTCGGCGGTGCTCCCGCTGGCCCCGGTCCTCGCTGCCGACCTCATCCTTCCGACGGGCATCATCGTCGACTCGGCGTCGGGCACGTCGGGAGCCGGTCGGGGGCTCAGCGCAGAGCTTCTCTTCGGTGCCGTGGACGAGTCCGTGAAGGCGTACAAGGTGCTCGAACACCGGCACCAGCCCGAGATGGAGCGGGCGCTCGAGACCGTGACGACCGGGGAGGTCCAAGTCGTCTTCACCCCGCACCTGGTTCCGATGCAGCGAGGCATCCTGTCGACGATCTACGCCCGCGTCGTCGAGGGGGTTGGTCGTGATGACCTCATCGCTGAACTCGAGAAGGCGTACGGCGGTGCGCCCTTCGTCGAGGTGGTCGAGCGGCCACCGGAGACTCGATGGGTGGTGGGCTCGAACCGGGCGATCATCTCGGTGCATGTCGACGAACGCTCTGGGACTGCCGTCTTCCTGTCTGCCATCGACAATCTCCTCAAGGGTGCGGCCGGACAAGCCGTCCAGAGCGCCAACCTCATGTTGGGCGAGGACGAGGCGGCCGGACTCCCCGTCGAGGGGTGGATGCCGTGAGTGTCACCGCTCCGCGCGGGTTCACCGCAGCCGGCGTCGCCGCGGGGATCAAGGGCGATGGAGCGCTCGACCTCGCGCTCGTCGCCGCAGGCGGCCCGGCCGTCGGTGCCGGGGTGTTCACGACGAACCGTGCAGCAGCAGCGCCCGTTCGACTCAGCCGGGAGCATCTCGCCTTCGATCCGGTCGTGCGAGCCGTCGTCCTGAATTCAGGATGCGCCAACGCGGCAACCGGATTCGAAGGGGCCGCGGTTGCCTCCATGATGGCCGGCGAGGTCGCCCGACTCCTCGAATGTGGCGTAGAGGACGTCCTCGTGTGTTCGACCGGTCCGATCGGCACCCAACTCTCCGCGGACGCCGTCTCCTCCGGAATCTCTGCTGCGGCCGGCGCGCTCGACCCGGACGCGGGACACCGGGCCGCCACCGCCATCCTCACCACCGACACCGTGACGAAGGAGGTCGTCGTCCAAGGCGACGGGTACACGGTGGGGGGCATGGCGAAAGGTGCCGGCATGGTGCGACCGGACATGGCCACGATGCTCTCCGTCCTCACCACCGATGCCGTCGTCACCCCCGAGCACCTCGACGAAGCGCTACGTATCGCCGTTGATCGTTCCTTCCACTCCCTCAACATCGACGGGTGCCCTTCGACGAACGACAGCGTCATCGCCGTCGCCTCGCATGCTTCCGGGGTGCGTCCCGAGCCTGTCGACCTGGCGGCCGCGCTGACCGCAGCCGCGGAATCCCTGGCCGCGCAGCTCGCTGCCGACGCGGAAGGCGCGTCCCGGGTCGTCACCCTCTCCCTGTCCGGAGCGACCGACGACGCCGCCGCGCGTTTCCTGGGACGAGCCCTTGCCGATTCCGTGCTCGTGCGGGCGTCCTTCT
>PVMS01169231.1_pt1 | contig 40082 bp, 44 predicted proteins | sample 1853461 | NCBI WGS metagenome assembly PVMS01 (sample SAMN08582032, study PRJNA380276) | Marine sediment metagenome, whole genome shotgun sequencing project. | isolation source: ocean sediment barecode stripped | collected 2017
ATCATCGTGGCCAAATAATGCACGATGATCTATCCCCAAATGGGTATCAAGACATCTCTTTTGGCGGATTTGGTGTTATTAGATCTGATATGTCACAAGATGGAAATGGTGCAATTGACATCTCAACATCCAATACTGTTACAATTGAATTAAAAAAACCACTAAACACCCAAGATAATGATGGAAGAGACATTCAATGGTTCGAAGATAATATCTATGCTCTCATTGTTATGTGGGATTCTAATGGTGGAGGCAGTAGCGGAGGAAACACTGGTCACACAGCGAACTCACCCAACCCAAAAACTATTTATATTCAACCTCAAGTAACCCCCTCCACAACTCCAACCCAATCTCCTTCTCCATCACCAACTCAATCTCTATCAGTACCTCTTCCAAATCTTTTAATAATAATAGCTGTCATCGCAGCATTAGTTATTGGATCTGCAATTCTTATCTATTTTAAAAAACGAAAAAAATAAGACAAACAGTAATTGGAAGTTAAAAATTACGAGAATAAATAAAACGAATATCCAATCAACTAGTAATACTCGGTCTCTTTAGCATGTTTTATAACCTCGATATGAGTTAAAACAGAATTTTAATCGCAATACTTAAGCTACAGAAAACCTTGACAATAACTATTAACGTGTAAAAACAATGGAGAGAATATTCAATTAGTCCTAGAAAGAGAAGCCCAAGAAATGCCAAAAATAAAGGCAGAGCAAGTCCAATCATTGTTGATAAGGAATACGAAGCGATAATCAACCGAATGAGTCCAAACGGAAAAGGAATGGCTACTATCAAAGGCGTCCTAGTCTTCGTAGCAAATAGTAAAATCGGAGACCGCCTAAAAGTCAGAATAACAAACATAGACGCATTTAGTGCAGATGCTGAAATAATTAAAACAATAGCAAGTGAATCATGATAAAATTTGGTTTTTTAAGATTAAATAATAACCTATAGTCTACAAAATTAGATTTCTCTATACTTTAACTTAATCAAAAAAATTTCGTTGATTAAGAAAAAAAAGGTTACACTAAATGATGTTAAATCAAATTAAAAAAGAATTGAAACAACTCAGTAATCCTGAAAAAGCAAAAACACTATCAAGATTTTTTAAAACTGGAAAAGGAGAGTACGGTGAGGGCGATATTTTTCTCGGAATTCCTGTTCCTGAACAACGCAAAATAGCAAAGAGACATATTGATATATCTTTTTCTGATCTTCAAGAACTACTAAACAGTAAATTTCATGAATATCGTTTAACTGGAATGCTAATATTAGTATTCAAATATGAAAAAACCGATAGTTCTGGTAAAAACAAAATTTTTAGGTTTTATTTAAACAACACAAAAAATATTAACAATTGGGATTTAGTTGATTTAAGTGCACCAAAAATTATTGGAGACTATTTGAGTAACAAAAATACATCTATTTTATTCAAACTTGCAAAATCCAATAATTTATGGGAGAGAAGGATAGCAATTCTCTCAACTTTCAGGTTTATAAGAAACAACGATTTTGAAGATACAATAAATATTTCAAAAACATTATTGAATGACAAACATGATCTAATTCATAAAGCAGTTGGTTGGATGCTAAGGGAAATTGGAAAAAGGAACCAGGAAAAGGAAGAAGAATTTTTAAGAAAATACTATGGTCAAATGCCTAGAACTATGCTCAGATATGCTATTGAGAAATTTAGTGAGAATAAAAGAAAAAAATATTTATCTAAAAAAAAATAAAAGTTTCAGAAAAAAATAGAAAAAGCGTGCAATCAAAATAAATTTTAAAAAACATAACCTAAAAGGGACCATTTTTTGCTTTTTCAATAGTTTTTCTCAAAGTTGACGAAGAAACACCACTTTTTCTTGAAAGTTTTGAGATATCTGAATTTAATAATTGTTTTATGAGAATTATCCCTGAATCAACTAACCTTATTCGTGTTTCAGTCCGCAATCCCCTGATACAACTTAAAGGATAAACTTTTCTTTCTTCAATCATATTCTGCAAACTTAGTTTTCCAGGTAAATGCCAACCTATTTGTAAAATGTTTCTGCAGTTTCCATAAAGTATTGCTTGTTCTGAAAATCTAGTATTAGTCACGAGCATTGCCCTTTCTATTTTTAATTTATTTTTTCCCAGTTCATATCCTTCAGCTACATCTTCTAGAACGGCTCTAGCTATTCTACTTTCATCCAAACCGGTAGGAGTATGATAGTGATAATGATGTTTAGCTTCGACAAAAAAAGTCACTCCATCTTTTCTTGCGAGTCCATCAACTTCATGACGAGCACATTTCCCTTGAATTAATTGATTGGAACTAACAGCATAACCATTAAAAGACAGCAAGATCTGAACAAACATTTCAAATTCCGGTTTTGAAATCATTAAACTAAGTGCTTTTCTTAAATCTAGAAAATGTTTAACAGAAGGTTTATAATTTTCAAGTAAATTGAAAACGATTTTAAAGATTTTGGATGTTGGTATCCCATCATAAAGTTTTCTTTCAACTTCATTTACGATGTCAATAGCTATTTTTTGAGTAACACCCATTTTCAAGCATGTTCTGATAACTTTTTCTCTATCAAATAATTGTCTTGAACCATTAGCTTTAGTGATAAAAACTCTCAACATCTAACCCTTCACACAATAGGTAATAGATTTATTTTTTTAATAATTAATAAAGATACTTTTTTAATAACAGAACAACTGATTTTTTTCAAACTATTATTAAATATAAAACAAAATTAAACTAGTTTATATTCAATATTTATTAGCCGTTAATGACTGTCAATTGAAGAAGGTTTCAATTTGGGGACACCAAAAACTAGAAGGGACATAATCACAAGAATGCCCATATTATTCACAGGATTTTTCTTATTGGCAATTGGAATAGTTGCAAATTTGTATGCTTCTTTGGGAACAAGTCCATGGGGAGTGTTCCATGTTGGATTAACAATAATCACAACTTTAACTCTTGGACAAATCACTCAAATTGTTGGATTGGTTATTGTTTTGTTGAGTTGGCTTCTAGGATTTTCCCCAGGTTTTGGGACTTTTGCAAATATGATCACAATTGGATTCTTTATCGATCTTGTGATTTATTGGGAAATAATTCCCACACAAACACAAATAGGCTTCCAAATACTCCAGTTGATTTCAAGCATAATTATCTTGGGCGCAGGAGTTTTTCTGTACCTCAAAGCTCAACTTGGTGCAGGACCTAGAGATGGACTTATGGTAGCATTAACCGCAAAATTCAACAAACCTGTTTCTCATATTAGAGTTCCAATGGATATCATTGTAAGTATTTTAGGTTATTTACTTGGTGGACCTTTATGGATAGGAACTATAATCACTGCATTAACCCTTGGATATTGTATGCAATTTTTTTTCAAAATTGGAAGATTTGATAGCACATCTGAACAACTAAGTCTTATGAAGGTATATCAAATTATTAAAAAGGGAAATTAACCAAAAAAAATGCTGACACATATTTTTATTAAAGTTTAATAAATTCAGAAAAAAACCTTATAGCTTTGAAAACCCTTCTCTTCGAATCGTGAATTATGAATGTGTGAATTTAACGTAATCTTAGATGGAGAAAAAATTTATCAGGATGTCATTTATGCTAAAGACGAAAAAAACACAATCACAGTTAAAACAATATTAGGTGAAAGCAAACAATTTGAAAACTGCAAAATTCTCGAAGTTGATGTAAATAACGCAAAACTAGTTTTAGAAAAACTGCAATAAAACGATTTAGAAAAATCAAGTTATAAGCATAACTTCAACATTTTTTCTCAGATGCTAAAACTAAATGCAAGATCATAATAAAGCATAAAGCAAATGGTTCAAATTGTGTTACAAAGTCACAAAAAACCAAGATACTTCATCATAGTATGTTCTGAAATTCAGCATAACTACTAAATCCATACCCTATTAACTCCTTCTAGATTGAGAGCAAAATGTAAATTAAACAATCTAAAAATTTTCAGTATTTTAGAGATTTAAATAAAGCTGTAAACAATATCTGCTAATAAGGAAAACAGTAATGAAAAGTAGTGATAAATTTGAAAAGGATTTATCTGCTCTATTATGCAGACTCACAAAAGATGTTAACAAAAATGTTGAAAATAAACTCAATATGCTTAAAGAATGGTTAATTTGTCTCCAAAAGAAAAATGTTGTTAAAATCAACCATTCAGTGATGGAACTTGTATGTGCAAAACATCTCATTCTAAAGGGATACGAAGTACAAATAGAATATCCATTAAATGAAATACTAACCTGTGATTTATACTCCATTAAAGGGTTTGGAAATCTGGTAGTTGAAATTGAAACAGGGTTCATTCCACCTGCTCAAGCATTATTTCCATTAACTTATATTTCAGCCCGTTTAGCAAGCAAGATTATTAGATATAGTAGTTTTGCGGGGAAATTTGCATTAGGTATGCCACCTCATTACATTTTGCCTCTGCCAGAATCGTTAGCTAAACCTCCGAGAAAAAGGACAAATGAAGAAATAAACGAAATTAAAAATCTCTGTGATAAGTATTATAGAAATCCTCCAGTTACAGTTGAAGAAATTCGGAATGCTCGTATTCAAGATGTTTATTTAATTGATGTTGATAGGACAAGAGTCCAAGAGATTGATCCAGAAACATATGTTAATCTAGTTGTAGAAAAAGGACTATCAATAAACCATAAATTGTAATTGGGGATTATTTGAAAATTGACGTTTTTTGTTTACATTCTCTTGTGTGGTGATGGAAGTTTCTATACGGGGTCTACAAAAGATTTGGATAATAGAGTGAAACTGCATATGAATGGAAAAGGAGCCAGATATACAAAAAGTCATAAACCAAAAAAAGTTGTATTTGTGGAATTTTTTAAAACTCGTTCTGAAGCATTAAAGAGAGAAAAAAGAATTAAAAAGTTGTCACACAACCAAAAGCATGGTTTGATAATCGAAAATAATTGTTCTTCAAATTAAATTATAAGAGTTAAAAATAGTCCAGTAGCAAAAGGTACAATCAGATTATCATTTAATGGCAAAGGCAAATACTCAAAAAACATTGCCACAGCTGCGCCAAATAATGCAATCGGAGGAGAAACAAAAAATAACGCCCCTAGAAAAGCAAAAAAGAAACCAATTAGCGATCCCTCCAGAGTTTTGTCTTTGTTAAAAAGAAATGGTTTTTTTGAAATTCGGCCACCAAAAATAGATGCAGCACTATCACCAAAAGCAAACGTTGCAATAGCAGCACTACTCGCAGGAGCTGGAAACAATAATAAAGTTAACAATATCCCTGTTCCAAAATACAAAGGAGCTGCAGCAAAATCATATACTTCTGAGTTTGAAACCGTATTTTTAGTTATCAACGATACAATTGGAAAACTTTTCCTATTCATTCTCGATAATTCAGACATAAAATAGACTATCATAATACTACAAATCAACAAAGCCATAAAGGGAACACTTATCACTCCAGCCAGAATTGGCACAAAAAAACCGGAAGCATGTACAACCTCTCTAAGAACATCGTTTTTTGATAAAGGTGATCGAATATTTTGTTTATTATCAATAATTGATATAATTCCAGATAAATTGCCTGTTAATACTTTGTCAGCTGTTACCCTTAAAACAAAATCAGGATTAAAACCTATTTTGAAAACTTCCGGAAGGAATATTGAATTATTGTTTCTATCATCTCCAACAACCACACAATCAATAGGAGATATTTTTTCCGAAGACAAAATTTCCAGTAGAACTTTCATTTTTCCTTTATTATCTATAACATCTCCTGAAATTTCACCTGTTAAAAATTCGTTATTTAAGCCAATTTCTATGCCATAAGCAAAATCAGCACCAAGACTAGTACCCAACTTCTTAACTATTGTTGAAGGTAACCCAGAGCTAATTAACGCAATTTTAAAATTCCGATCTTTCAATTGTCTAAAAATGCTTTGGAGATGTGGTATCGATGGAATTTTATCAAATATATTGATTAAATTGTTAATATTAACGTCTTTCATTAAATAGAAAATGTGTCTAAAAGCTGTTTTCAACGATAAAATACGGAGCTCATATAGAAAACCGATTAAGAGCATTCTGAATAGCTGTAAAAATCCAATACTTTTTCCCGTTTCATAAATGAATCGATTTTTTGGAATAAGGACGCCTTCAACATCAAAAACTATAAGACGCTTTTTATGCTCAATTGGTTTTTCCAACCCATGTCACTTTCATAAATCTAATAGAGGTAGTTTGAAACTGCATAAATAACTAATTTTACCTTAAAATCAATTGCGATAAATAAAGATGAACATCAAGCTCGGCTATCTGAAAATAATTTATTAATTAGATTTGTTCATTTCTGTTTTTTTTGAGTGAATAGCTGCAACTGTGATATTAACATTTTTTTCATCAACCACAATTATTATTTGTGAAGTATGAGGTGCAAAAATACCTCGTTTAATATTAATTCCAGATATTGAACTAATAGCTAAAGAAGCGATCCCTGGAGAATTTTTCATTTTATCACCAATAAGAGTAACAACACCCAAACCGTAATCTATCTTGAGGTTCTCATCGAACCCTTTCAGTTTTTCCTCATTTTTTTTCAGGAAATCTGAGTCCATAAATAAGAAATCTCTAATTCTTACTCCTGTTTCCAGTGTTTCAGCGCCTAAATCTAAGAAATCATTTCGTTTTTCCCAGATTCTTAAAGAGTCCTCAAATGAATGACTTTTTTCGTCATTCATAGAAAGGATTGCAGCTCCAAATTTTCCGGTTATACATTTCACAATATCTCCGCCAATGGGTTTGGACTGAATAATCGAGTATTTTTCAGGGTATTCTAACGGAACAATTCGAAGTGGTTGCAAAAATTTTCTAGCCATTGCAATTGCAGGATTTTGCACAATATTCATACCCATCATAGAAGCTTTATGAGCTTCGTTGTAAGTGAGTGAAGTTATGTGATCAGTTAGTTGATCTGGAACAACCTTTGGATCAGCACTTTGAATCGGGACATCTTTGAACAAGATAGTTTCAGTTTGGAAACGACTTTTTAATAAACATGAAATAAAAACTGCTGACAGATCAGAACCTCCTCGTCCTAATATTGTCTCAAGACCATCAGATGTAACTCCAAGAAATCCAGCCATAGAAATAATTTTTCCTTCCTCCAGGCTTTCCATCAGAATATTTCTTCTTTTTTTGCTAAGTTCATAACTTGGAGAAGCATCATCAAAACTATCATCTGTTACAATTGGCCATTCAGACAAAGAAAGTCTACAAGAGTCAAACTTATTGCTTTTAAGAATACTATCCATGATAGCTGACATTACCAGTTCGCCTCCAAGAGTCAAAATCTTTGCTTTTATGTTGCCATCAAATCGTTTATTAATTGAATTTAAAGCATCCAGAGTCAATGCTTTAAAAGTATCAATTACTTTTAACGTATTATTGTAATAACTTTCTTTCACGTACTTTTTAGCTAAATTATAATAAACTTCAAAAACGGGATTCAATGGAAGAGGAGAAGATTGAGCATATGAATTTCCTATTTGAATAAGACTATCAGTTATACCAGTTGGAGCAGAAAATACAACTATTGGACCTAAGTCGTTTTTATCTTTAAGTTCCTTTATTCTTTGAAGAATATTGATTATTCTTTTGCCTTCAACATCTAAAAGGCTGCCACCAAATTTTGCAACTGCAAGCGTTTTTTTCAAAAGGATTACTCCTGAACATAATTTACCATTTATATCCCACTTAATAATTTTCCTAACAATAAAATCAAGAAATATTGTGTAGATATTTTATAAAACAGATTTTATTTTATTAAAATACACTAAAAAATTGAGAGAAAATTTTTTCTTAGGTATCAACACATTTTTTTTAAAGAATCCTTTTATTCAAATGTCGTATGATTAAAAACACCAAGGAGCGTAAGTAACTATCAACATTTCATTCGATAAGCGTGAAATCACATTTTTATTAGCGCTTATGTTCTTTGCATTTATTATCCGTTTCATATTGTTTCCGATTCCAGGTTATGAAGTTGATCTTAACACGTTTTCCTCTTGGTTTGGTACAGCAGCTCAATATGGTCCTCGAATATTCTATAATGTTGTTAGTTGGTGTGACTATCCACCTTTTAATGTTTACATATTTTGGGGATTAGGTTCAATAGCAAATACTTATTCTTTTTTTGGAACACCACAGATGTCTTATCTAATAAAATTATTACCTAGTCTTTTTGATATTGCTACAACTGCAGTAATATTTTTTTATCTTAGAAAGCAAACAAAATTTTCAACATCTATACTAGTTGCTATTTTGTATGTATTTAATCCCGCTATAATTATTAATTCTGCGGTATGGGGACAATTTGACTCAATTTACACTTTTTTCCTGTTATTATCAATAACACTATTTTTATCCTCAAAACCTAAACTATCAATAGTTTTTTTGGTAATTAGTCTTCTAACTAAACCACAAAGTATAGCAATAGTTCCGTTAATGGTGTTTTTGATTTTCAAAAAATATGGTTGGAAAACACTACTAACATCACTGCTTGCAGGTATTGTAACAGCTTTAGTAGTAATCATTCCTTTTGAGTGGAACAATCCAATAGTTTTCTTATCGAATATTTATTTTGGGGCCTTCGAAGGATACGCATACACATCTGTAAACGCCTTCAATTTTTGGGCTTTTGGAGGACTCTGGGTAAGAGAAACAACATTTCTTTTTGCAACTGGTTGGTTATTATTTGGAGCCCTAGTTGGATTTGTTTTAATTACTGTTCACAAACGTTTCCATATTTCCGAACAATTGCTAGTATTGTTTTCAGCTTTCATACTTTTTTTTGGTTTCTTTATGCTTCCAACAAGAATTCATGAACGCTATTTATTTCCTGCATTAAGCATAATTGCATTATCTTTACCATTTTTAAAGAAAATGAGACCGATATACATCGTTTTATCTTTTACTTGTTTTATAAATCAGTTATACGTGCTTTACTATCTAAATTTGGGAATTTTTATTCCGGCAGGCGACCTGGTAGTTATAGGAGTGAGTTTGATTAATTTGGTAACTTTCATATATGTTTTAATGTTGTTATGGAACGAATTAAGAGGCCAACAATGGTTGATATATGAACCCAAAACTAACTCAAACAACAAATTAGAGGAGGAAAAAAACTACGATTCTCAATAAACAAGATTTCTTAACGATCATTATACTTTCAGGAATATTCTTCACAATGGCTACAATAAATCTTGGTAATAATCAGGTTCCTGTAACCAATTGGGAAACAAATGAAAACGCTGATTTTTTTATTGATCTCGGTAAAATAGAAAAAGTGGGAACAGTATATTTCTTATTAAAAAATACTTCTGAAACCAAAATCCAAGTTTACTCTGGAGAACCAGGAAATTGGATTTTGGAAGGAACAATTGACATTAAATTTTCATATTACAGTTGGACTGAAGGATTAGATCTAGACATAAATTCACAATATATCGGGTTTAAGGTTGATGACGGGTTCATGAAAATTGCTGAGCTGGCAATTTTAGATTCATTTAATCAAAAAATGACAATAAATTCTATTGGAAGCGAAAACTCTTCTAATATAAACCTTGATCATTTAATTGATGAACAAAACCTTGTTCAACTTCCAACTACTTACATGGGAGAAACATTTTTTGATGAAATATACTTCGTTAGAACAGCAGAAAATTATTTGAAAGCGCAACATCCCTACGAATGGACTCATCCACCACTTGGAAAACTAATAATGGCTTCAGGAATTGGCATTTTTGGTTTTAATCCTTTTGGATGGAGAATAATGGGTGTTATTTTTGCGACATTAATGATTCCACTAATTTATTTTATTGGTAAAATACTATTTCAAACATGGATAGGAGGTTTTACGGCAGCATTTTTGTTGACTTTTGATTTTATGCATTTTACATTATCAAGAATAGCAACTGTTGATACATTTGTAATCTTTTTTTCAATTGCCTCACAACTATTTTTCTTGATATACTTAAAAAAATTATTAAAGTTCGGATGGAAAAATGCACCCACTAGACCATTATTTTTCGCTTTCATATTTTTCGCATTAGGATTTTCAACAAAATGGATTGCAATTTATGGTTTAGCTGCTCAAATCACGATTCTTTTTGCAATCAGACTTAAAGAAATGGTAAAACTTAAAAAAATTAATCTATCAGAAAAAATAAGCCTATTTCTCGAATATCCCTATCCTAAAATCATAGAATTTTTACTTATAGCAGTTATAATCTATTTTCTGACCTATATTCCCGATATTATTTCAGGTAGAACAATCTCAGAAGTTTTTGGTTTACAAGGAGGAATGTACAATTATCATTCAACTTTAAACGCCACTCATTCTTTCTCATCAGCATGGTGGAGTTGGCCATTAATTCTAAAACCAGTGTGGTTATATGTGTCCTATCTTCCACTAAGTTTAAAGTCTACTATCGTACTTTTAGGAAATCCCGCTGTATGGTGGATCGGTTTTTCTTCAGTAATTTTCACTACAATAAGTTTCTGGAGAAAAAAAAGTTTTGAGAGCATGTTTATCCTTGTATTTTTCTTTGTTCATTGGATCCCCTATATGTTAATTTCAAGAATTACGTTTCTATATCATTTCTATATCAATGTACCAATATTATGTCTAGCTTCAGCCTATTTTCTAAATAAATATTGGAACACAAAATGGGGAAAAAATAATTGGTGTAATATATTTTTCAATTGTTGTGATTTTATTCGGGTACTTCTATAACATTATTTCAGGCACACCATCTACTGTTTCCTGGATAGATAGTTTAAAGTGGCTTCCAGGATGGAGTTTTTAAATATGAAACAGAACCAAAATTCACAGACTGTAAAAGTTTCAGTAGTATTTCCTGCATATAATGAAGCAGATGTTTTAGAAGACACTATCCAAAAAGTAATTCAAAAATTGGATAATTTTAGTGATTCTTATGAAATAATAATAGCTGAAGATGGAAGCACAGATGGAACTAATAAACTCGCGGCAACTTTGGCAAAAAAAGATCCACATATAATGCATATTCATGGAATAAATCGACTCGGTAGAGGAATAGCACTTAGAAATAGTTTTAAGAAAAGTAGAGGGAAAACTCTCATCTATATGGATTTAGATCTAGCCACAGATCTAGATCACTTAAAAGAATTAATTTCAGCTATTAATCTGGATGGATTTGATGTAGCTACAGGATCAAGACTTTTACCAGAAAGTAAAGTAGATCGAAGTTGGACCCGGCATATTGCATCTAGTTCGTATAATTTAATGGTTCGGATATTGCTTGGTTCTAAAATTAAAGATCATCAATGTGGTTTTAAATCATTTCGCAGAGAACCACTATTGCTTTTGCTAAATGAAGTAGAAGCCAACCACTGGTTTTGGGATACTGAAATTCTCGTTCGTGCAAATCTCAGGGGACTAAAAATTAAAGAAATTCCAGTTTTGTGGAGAAGTGGAAAAGAAACAAAAGTTAGACTTATAGAAGATTCATTGAGCATGTTTTGGCAAGCTTTATCTCTTTGGTGGAAAATTAAGGTCAGAAAATAAAAAAGTTATTTTTTAATTATAAGTAATAAAAAGCCTCTAGCAACAAAAGACAAACCTAAAATGATCAAAATACCTGCCCAAAATACCCACCAACCGTTAATGCTTGTTGATATATTGAGGAATCTAGCAACAAGATAACTGGTTCCCATCCAATAGATGAAACTGCCTAAAGTTTCTGCAATTTTTTTTGTTGTTGATTGTATTTTTAGCCTTGCTATCAATAACACAAGTTGGAATAATCCTAAACCTATACAGAACTGAAATACTGCAGCATAAAGTACTATGTGAGCTGAGGGAGAAATCGGAGAGGGTAAAAATAAACCAGTATTTGAATTCAAAAATCTAGTTCCCGGAACTTCAGCAAGGGTGAACGAGTTAAAGAAAGATATTATCGCATCCCATAAATTGTGGGGTTGAGCAAAATTAAAAACTAAACCAACCAGAATAAGAACTACACCAGCAGAAATTGCATAAATTAGTTTTTCACTTTGAGTGTATTTATTTGGTTGAGTATCATCGTTTTTGCTCATTTAATTCACATTAATCCAATCGACTATTTGTAAACAAACAACATAAAATTTTCCATTTGCTTTATCAAATATAGTAAACATTTTAAATAGTTATTAAAGATACAGAAATAGAGAGGAAAAAAGATGTCATATTGTTCAAAATGTGGTAATAAAGTTGAGGAAAATATGGCTTTTTGTTCCAGATGTGGAGCTCCTTTAAATTCTGGAGATGCAACTTTAGGTCCGCTACGAACTCAACAAGAAAAAAAGGCTGAAAAACAAGAGAAAAACGAAAAAGATGAACCTGAAAAAACTGAAAAACAAGAAAAGGGCGAATATGGATTTGTTGGATGGCTGATTGGAGGGCTAATATTAATTACAACAGGATTATTAGCCACATTACAATTCGCTAAAATTATTCCCACAGGAACTATGATTCCTTCTTTGCTCTTATTAATTGGGAGTATAGTTATAGTCTCTGCTCTTTATTTTGTTAATTTAGCTCGAAAAAGAGCACCTACTCCTTAAAGAAATCGTCCTAAAAGTAGTCGATAGAGTTTATGTTCTAATAAAGTCAAGGTTTTTCTTCTACCAAATACTCGAAAATAATTTTTTCCTGCTGACTCAATTAAATCACCAATATCATATCTGGGAAACATACTAGATGAAATTATCAAACTTCCCCATTCGCCTCGTTTAAGATCGGAAAGTAATTTCACGGTCTTATCAGTTTTAACTTCAAAGAGGTAAGAGTCGTAGTTTGGAGTAACATATGGGAAGTCATCTAGTTGTTGGGCAAAAACTCCTTCAGTTGCGGTATACATCTCTATTAGTGGAACAGACCCAAAATACTTCTTAAAAATTGGGGCATATTTAAATTGTATCTTAGGAACACTAGTACAAAATAAAGCTTTAAAACTCCATAAATCAGATGGTTTTTTTCCATATTTGCGTTTAATATACTTTGCAAAAGCAAGAATCACCGGAACCACACCCATCGTAGCTGTTATTTTTTTTTCTAGAGCTTGTTGATAAACCAATTCAAATCGTTGCTCCCAATATTTCTTTGTTATTCCAGAACCTATTTCGTCTATTTTTTCTTGCTTAGGAACTAAACTAACTCGATCAAACATAGGATTAAGACGAGCGTACGTTCCTGAACTATAGCCAAATGTAACTTGTTTGCCATTTATGGTCATAGAATGTACAGAAGAAGGAAAATTGAGGTTGAGTATATCTCCTGTGAAAACTTCATAATTTTTTGTTCTTAGCGCATAATTAATTAATGCTCTTGCTCCACATGAAAAAATCTGTTTTAAGTGTGTTTTTGTAGCAGGTAAAACTTTTGAAATTCCAGTTGAACCTCTGGTCATAACCCAACAATCAGGAGCTTCTGAGAGAATTGAGAGGTAGTTGCCGTTTCGAACTTTTTTTAGATATGGTAATAAAAACTGATAGTCTATTATTGGAAAACTCTTTTGATATGTCTTTAAATCCTGTATTTCAAGAGCACCATAATTATTACCAAAATCCGTTTTGGCATACTCAATAAGTAAATTATCTAATACTTGATTTTGCGCTTTTATAGGATTTTTTAATGAATCATACCATGGAGATATTATAGGTCGTAAAATACTATTAATGGTACTCTCATCTGGAAGCATAATTATTCTCTTAAAATCTCAGTTCAATTGCTTTATATGTTTCTCCATTTATACAAACCAATAGCAAACATTTTTTTACAAAGGCGAAAAATATGGTGGAAAGTATTCGTCAAACAGCTAGTAGAATTTCTCAACTCAAAATTCAAGGAGCAAGAAACGTAGCAATAACAGCTATTGAAGCTCTTGTAAAATTATCAGAATTAACAAAATCAAAAAATAAGAAAGAATTTTTAGAAGACCTATGTAGAGGTCAAAAGATACTGTTTAGCTCTCGAGAAACTGAACCTCTTATGAGGAATGCAATAAAATGGATAATATCTGAGATCGAAAAAACTGATGAAGAAAAAGTCAAAGTATTATCTAAAATCGTAACAGCAAGTGCAAATGAATTCTTGAAAAATCTCGAAGATTCAAAAACAAAAATAGCAAAAATAGGAAGTAAACGTATAAAAAATAATTCAGTTGTTTTAACGCACTGTCACTCATCAACTGTAACAAAACTTCTAGCTACTGCGAATAGAGAGGGAAAAAAATTTGAGGTTTTTTGCACAGAAACAAGACCCTTATTTCAAGGTAGAATTACTGCAAAAAAATTGATAAAAGAAGGAATAAAAACAACGCTAATTGTGGATTCAGCTGTACGATCAATAATAAAAGAGATAGATCTAGTCATTGTAGGTTCAGATGCCATAACTTCGGAAGGAAACGTGATTAATAAAATAGGCACAAGCACTATTGCCTTAATAGCTAGAGAGGCTAGAAAACCGTTTTATGTTGTTTCAGAACTTTTAAAATTTGATCCAGACACTATTTGTGGAGATTATGAAAAAATTGAGGAAAGAGATCCAAGTGAAATTTGGAAAGACGGTCCAAAAAATTTACTTTTTAGAAATCCAGCATTTGACATTACTAGACGAGACTTTGTCCATGGTGTAATTTGTGAGGAAGGGATTATTCCCCCACATTCAATATTTGAAGTTGTTAGTCGAAAGTATAAATGGATTTTTCAATAAAGTATTATGTTTTCCATAATTCAACTGCCCTCTTCAATTCAGCATGAGTCTTGGAATATTCTGCTAAACTAACACGTTTTAGTGTTCCATCCACAGCTTGGCGCATTGCAGTAGCTCCTGCTTGGGTCCCATTTGGATGACCATGAATACCTCCCCCAGCTTGAATTATGAAATCTTTTCCAAAAGTATCCATTAAACTAGGTATGAGACCTGGATGTAAACCTCCAGAGGCAACTGGCATAACTTTACAATAAGTACTCATATTCTCTTTTAAAGCGTGAATATTGTCTAATACCTCATCTCTTGTTTCAGACATTTTTCCTACAACAGTACCAACATGAAGCTGATCTACACCTATGATTCGCGCAATTTTTGCAATTGTTTGCATAGCTATGCCATGTTTTGGTTTTTTAGTAAATACTGCATGACCAGCTCTATGAGCATGAATTATTAATTTGAAATTTTGATCTCTTAATGTTTGAAGAGCTGAAAAACCGCATGTTAATATATCAACCATAATATAATTGCCACCTTGGTCTTGTACAAATTGAGCTCTTTTCAACATTACTTCAGTTTCTGCAGTTATATTAGCCATGTAGACTTTGCGTTCTCCAGTTTTTTCTTCAGCTTTATCCTTAACTTCAAGAGTTTTTATTATTCGTTCTTCAAAAGGATTGAAATTTTGACTGCTTAAATTCTCGTCATCTTTAACAACATCACAACCGCCTAACCAAGATTCATAAGCTACTTTTGCATGATCTGCAGTTTTTAACCCAAGTTTTGGTTTAATTATAGTTCCCACTAATGGTCTTTCTTGGACTCTAAGCAACTTTCGTATTCCCTTAATACCATACTTTGGACCTTTGAAACTATCTAACAGAACATTAGGTAGAGAAATATTCACCAGACGCAAATTTTCCAAAGCTTTCAGCCCAAAAACATTTCCAGCAACGCTACTTAGGATATTTGGCATATTTCCTTTTTCAAAAAGTTCCACAGGATAAGCTATTTGTATAAGATTTTGATCTATTTTAAAAACAGTGGCTGCAAGTTTTTTCATGTAAGGTTGTTCTGTTGTAAGTTTTGTCCAAGTTCCAATTGAACTTTCTGCAGCTACCCCCCCTGCAGCTTCTTTTAAGCTAATACCATTTGGTTCAACGTAAAAAGTGCAAATAAGATCAGAATCATTTGGTGTGAATGCTAAATTTACAAAATCCAAATACTCCAAAATTCAATCCTCAACAAAAATAAAGAATGACATTACTTAAAATCTTTAACTATCCTCGTATAAATCTTAGAGTGTGTGAATTTTATGAAGTTGATTGCAGAAGTTTTAAAAATTACAGCGGGAGGAAAACAAATTGCTATAATATCTGAAGAAAGCGCCAATTCATTAGGAGTTCACTCCTCAGATAGGTTAAAAATTACGCATGGGTCCAAAGAAAAAATTGCTATTACAAACATAGCAACCCACTTCCCTCGAAAGCGTATCGGATTTTATGAAGAAATCTCAAAATCACTTGGAATAAAGGGTGAAGAAACAGTGACAGTGGAGATTGCTGAAATTCCAGAGTCATTGATACATGTAAGAGCAAAACTTCGTGGTGAAAGACTCAAAGAAAAAGAAATAAAAACTATAGTTAAAGATGTTGTTGAAAGACATCTAAGTGAGGTTGAAATAGCTGCTTTTCTCACAGCACTCAACATTTACGGATTGAGTATAGGTGAAAACGAGTCATTATCAAGAGTAATGGTTGAAACTGGGAAAAAACTTGATTTTGGTGCTACACCTATACTAGATAAACACAGTATCGGTGGGATACCTGGAGATAAAACATCATTAATTGTTGTACCTATTATAGCAGCTGCAGGGTTTACAATTCCTAAAACATCTTCACGTGCAGTAACATCTCCTGCAGGTACTGCAGATCGTTTTGAAATATTATGTCCTGTTAAACTATCAAATATTGAAATCAAAAATGTGGTTAAAAAAACAAATGGGTGTCTTGTTTGGGGTGGAGCTTTAGATTTAGCTCCCGCAGACGATTTATTTATTCAAGTTGAATATCCATTAGGAATAGATCCTCTTCTGTTACCATCCATTCTAAGTAAGAAAAAAGCAATAGGAGCTACACATATTGTAATAGATATTCCTACAGGAAGAGGCGCTAAAATTAAAAATTTAACTGAGGCGACCACTTTAGCTTCTGATTTTGTGGATCTAGGACGAAGATTAAAAATGAACATTCAATGTGCCCTAACTTTTGGTGAACAACCTTTGGGGTGGGCTGTAGGACCTGCACTTGAAGCTAAAGAAGCATTATCAACTCTTATGGGACATGGACCTGATGACTTAAAAGAAAAAGCAATTACTTTGGCAGGTATGCTTTTTGAAATGGTTGGACTTATAAATGGACGACAAAAAGCTCAGCATATTTTACAATCTGGAAAAGCCGAAAAAAAACTCAGAGAAATAATTGGAGCACAAGGAGGTAATCCAATGATAAAACCCTCTGAAATTGAATTAGGTGATAAAATAGGTTCAATAGTTGCTGCTAAATCAGGGAAAATTACACGGATAATTAATGAAAGTATTGTTCGGATTGCAAAAGCGGCCGGAGCACCTAAAGCTAAAGGATCAGGTGTCATACTTCCAAAAAAACTGGGGGAACCTGTAAAGAAAAATGATACAATTTTAGAAATCTATGCTGAAAGAAAAACCAAATTAAAAGCGGCTTTGAAGCTGGCAAATAAACTTCAACCTATTGTGTTAAATAAAAAAATTGAGGATCAGATGCTATTAGATAAGATTCCTAAAAAATTCAGTAATCAAGAACAGTTCATGATAGAGAGATAGAAGAAGTAGGATTATTTCTTTAGAAACGCTTGGGATCAGTATTAATATCAACTATGGCAGCAGTCTTAGTTGAAAAACATTTGTCTATTGCTTCTTCAAGGTCTCCAGGTTTTAGTACTTTAATTCCTAATCCGCCTGCATTTTGTGCAAATTTGGCATAATCAAAATTATATAGATTAGTTTGCCAATTTTGATATCCTTCAACTTTTTGTTCTTGCATAATCATTCCTAGGCTTTGGTTATTTAGAACAAAGACCTTTATTGGTAGAGCGTACTTCATCGCAGTCAAGAAATCATTCATAACCATTGAGAAACCACCATCACCACTTATGCAAACGCTCATCCTATCAGGATAGGCAATTGAACCGGCTAAAGCACCTGGTAAACCAAAACCCATTGAAGCTAAATATCCGCTCATAATCATTTTCTGTGTTGATTTCATCTGGAAGTTGCGACCAAACCACCAAGCATTTTCTCCTACATCTAAAGAAATTACAGCATTATCAGGAATTTTTTCACTTAGAACTTTCATTATGTATTGAGCTCTAATTGGAGTAGAGGATGAATCAGCTTCAGTTTCTAATAATTTTAACCAGCTATGTTTCAATTGTTTAATTTCGGTTAAATATGAAGAATTATGATTATTTTTGACTCTTTCAGTTAATCTTGGAACGATAATTGCACTATTACCTATTAAACCAATAGCTACTGGATAATTCTTTGCGATCATATTCATATCAATATCTACTTGAATTGTTTTCTTTTCAGGAATCCGTGTTTGATCCGAATAGGAGGCACCGATGACTATTAATAAATCAGCTTTTCTAACAAGTTCAGCTGAAGCAGTCGAAGCAATTGTTCCGTGACTACCTACATAAAGAGATTCTGTGGCATCGAGAATTCCTTTTGCCCTAAAGGTGGTTACTATAGGTGCAGAAATTTTTTCAGCTAACATAAGAACGTTTTTACCCTGTGATATTGCACCAAATCCAGCTATTATAACAGGTCTTTTGGATTCATCAATAATGTGAGCAGCTTTATCTATTAGTGAATCTTTAGATCGAAAAGCCAAATTTGTAATTCTACCCTCAAGTGGAAGAATTTTTGTTTCATAAGGAATCTTTTGAACATCCCTTGGAACACCAAGATGCGATACACCACGATCCAAAAGGGAATGCTTCACAGCTAAAGTTGCTAGTGTTGTTGTTTGGTTTTTAGCCATTAGAATTTTGTTAAATACACAAATTGGTTCAAAAAAAGAATATTGATCAATCTCTTGAATTGAACCAGGACCCATTAATTGTCGAGCAACCAATCCCGTAATCGCTAGAACAGGTGATTTATCTAAGTTTGCATCATATAATCCAGTAGCGAGATTGGTAGCACCAGGTCCAGAAACTCCAAGACAGGCAGCAACATTTCCAGTAAGTTTACCATAAGCTGAGGCCATAAAAGCTGCAACCTGTTCATGCCTTACTTGGAAAAATTTTATTTTGCTGCTTTTTCTTATGGCATCTACAATTCCAAGTGTTGAAGTACCGGGGATTCCAAAAACATATTTTACGCCCCACTCTGCAAGTTGTTCTATTAGAACATCTGAAACTGTGTGGTCTTTAGTTTTTAATTTAGATTTTTTAGTAAGAATAATAAATTCTGTTTTAGCAGATCCACACACGGGACATACCCAATCAGAAGGCAAATCAGAAAAAAGCGCGGGTTCATTATCTTCATCATAAACGTAATTACAAACTGTACATCTAAATTTTGTCAAATGAAAACCTCAAAAGTTATTCTAGTATCAGAATATCAATTCTGGCATATCTATATTTCTTTTAAATCAATTTCAACTTATTTTTTAGCAATAAACCTAACTAATAATATTTCTAGAGCTATAAAGAATTTTCACAGTATAGATTACATAAAAATTTTAGGGTTTCATATATTTCTAAACAAAGAATATAATTGCATAACATACAATCGGTTTGTTTATTTTTAAAAAAAAAGTAGTATGTGACTATTGTTTAGTCAATAATTGTTTGTAGGAATGCTAAATTAGTTTGATTCTAATTTTGCGATAGCTTCTGCGACACCTTTACTTTCGTTGTCTAACCAGTTTTTATATTCTGTTAGTTTCTTTATTTTTTCTTCTTTTGTAAGAAAGTGTCTTCCGTGATGAGAGGAGCAACACATGTTTTCTTCTCCATGATGCATAATTTCACCTCCAAAAATTATATCGGTTTTGCGATATTGGTTATCCGATATCAGTATATAAAAAAGTATCGGTAAACCGATAAACTTTTCAAAAAACCTTTAATATCGATTATCCGACAATAATCCACATGGAACACTGTGCAACAAAAGGATTTCTTTCCTTTCTCGTCCTATGGCTAGTAAGTAGGCAAAAAATGACAGGAGCAGAAATCTCCTCAGAGTTAGAAAAAAGGAGAGGAAAAAAACCCAGTCCAGGAACAATATACCCCGTACTTAAGAATATGAAAGAAAGAGAACTTCTGTTGATAGATGAAAATAAAAGATATACTCTAACAGAAAATGGCAAAAAAAGCTTGGATGCCCATTTGGACTTGTTCATAAATACCTTCTACGATATTGATGAAATGAAATCTTGTTGTTGTAAATCTAGAAAATCCGAGAAAAACCCCCAATAGATTATTTTAAGAAAATATTATTTTTGTAAATAAAAAGTAATAATAAAAAAATTGAAAATTTTAAAAGGTCAATAAGTCAAGAATAAACATGTGCCCTTCACAACCATAGATCACCTCTTCAACACCCACTTTTAACCTGGAGAATAATTCCGCGCAAACGGAATAGATTTCTACAAACAAATTGTGTATAGGAGGATTTTTGTTTAATATTTTACTTAATATAATACTATTACTATTACTTTATATTAGGCCATATGTAATACTTAACACCAGGAATCTAAATGAAAAGCATAAAAATCGAGTGGCAAAAAGGAGAAACTTGGCATTCAACACGATTACCCGTTTTATTCAGCAAAACAGGATTCTATTATGTCTGCAATTCCATGAATACAATTCTCTTTTGGAAAAATTATAGCGAAGGCACTCCCGTAATAAGTAAAGATAAGACAAATGAAAAATGGCAAAAGGTTGGAAGAATCGCCCAATACAAACACATTTTCTTAGGAGAAGGAAAGAGTTACACTGAACACCTTGATGAAAAACACAAAGACAACATCCAAGGTTACCTACAGGATTTAATACCAAACATAGAGGCATAAAAAAATGAATAAAGCAGAAGGCAAACTTCGCAAGTCTTCAAAAGGAAATACGGGGTTACTATTTCTGCCAAGTCATTTAATGCTGGATTCGACTTTTCCGTTCAAAAACATACCCTTAATGGTTAAAATCCGTATTGAAGGAAAAAAATTAATAATTGAGCGCTAATCTCCAAATTTATTATTAGATAAGAGACAAAGTCTTTTTTTCTTATCGTTTAGAGTAATCGTACAATTAATTTAGATTTTAGAATTGAAGGCATTTTCAAAACAGTTTATTTCATTTGGTTGCAAGCCATTTAACTTTTTCAAAGCCATAAAGTTCAAGCAAAGGCTCAATAATTTTAGAAGCACATTCATCATCAATTTCAATCCCAACTATTGAATCACCAACACAATAAACAACTGCAACACACTGATCTTTGGAATTAGTGTGGATAGAACAAAAATCACCTTCATCACAAATAATCCAGGACCACTCACTATCCTCAACAGAATTAGCTCTACAAACTGCTTCCCCAACTATTCTTGGAGAATCATTAATGTTACAATAAACAAACATAACAAAGCTTAACCTTAATATTAAACCAAAAAAGAGACCATCTTAAAGAGAGAGAAATTATAAATTTTTTTTATCTCTCTAATTCTTTTCGAATCTGCTGAAATTCTTCTCTTGAAATTTCTCCTTTGGCATACCTTTCAGCTAAGATCTCAGAAGCCCTACTTCTACTTTGATAACTTGGAGCATAATTAGAACGACAATCACGTTTTGAAGAAATCAAGAAATAGTAAATAGCTATTGCTCCAAAGATAAAACACAAAGGAACAAAGAATATCATTCCCCAACCCCAACCAAACCACATCAAACAACATTCACCCCCAACATTTCCAATTTTTTAGGAGACTAAGTCTTTTTTTATTTCAAAAAACTCTTCTCTTGTAATCTCACCTTTAGCATATCTTTCTTTAAGAATCTCAATTGCACTATGATTACCAGTTTGCCTTTGATCAACATGTTCATGTGACTGATTACACGTTGACAATGCTAACCATGGGAACAATCCAAAACCACAAAACATACACAAATTATTTCACCTCTTTAATTAAAGAAAAGGGATTTTACCAGCCCCAACAGCCAAAGCCTCTTCGACTAGAACTTCTAGGACCAAAATAAGTGTCATCATAGTTTCTGTTGCCAAAGTTGTAGCCACGATCTTCCATGTATTCTAACATATCGTTGAACCATTCCTGATTTTGAACTTCAGTATAATGCTCTTCCATGTACTGTGTCATATCATTAAACCATGTTTGGTCTTCTATCCCATTCCAACGAGTTTGCATGTAATCTTCCATTCGAGTCCACCAATCTTCAGTAAAAGTGTCTTGAACAGAGTTAGTTCTGGTAGTGAAAGGATTGCCTGTGTAATGTGCAAATGATAGGCCGATTGTTACTGCAGATATCGCGATAATTGCTGTGAGTGCTAATACAATTTTTAGTGTTTTCATTTATTAATCACAAATATAACATAGTTATGGCGTCTTAAGTAGGTTGGCTGAAACAATACTGAAACAGATTTGAAACAGTTTTCAAACAAATTCACCATTAATCTTGTTCATCTCTAAAAGATTCAAATCCTTCTTTTATCAAAAACGGTATCAAAACCATCGCCATTATTGGATCTGCCCACCACCAACCAAACAAAATATTCAATCCCAAACCGGCTAAAACAACAAGATCTTGAAGATCACAAATCAAACTCTCATAAGCCTCAGCCATTAAAGCTCTAGAGTTCAATTTTAGATTTTTTGTTTTATTTTTTTTCCCGATATAAAAAAAGAAGAAGGGAGTTTCAGACTACTTTTGCTTTATTGAATGCTCTAAGAGCAAGAAGATACATAAGAATACCAAATCCAATCAAGAATCCAAAGGATAATAATAGATCATTGATTCCGATTGAGTACTGGTTTCCTAAAGCAAAGAAGTCTGAACCCAGACTAAAGTATCGTATACCTGTTATAAAGTACGAAAGAGGATTGATTTTACTTATCGCTTGAATCACAAAGGGCATAGATGCTATTGGGTAAAGAGCATTACTTGCAAAGAAGAGTGGCAATGTGAGCATTGTAATTAAAGCTTGTACGCCTTCATGGCTTTCTATGTTGATTGAAATTAAACTAGAAAGAAACATCAGTCCCATTGCAAACAAAACAGTGAGTGAAACAATTCCAACTATTGAAATGATAATTTGAACAATAGTGAATCCGTTAAAGAACTGTACACCTAAGATCAGCCCCAAAATCACTATTATTATGGTTTGAATTAGTGACTTTGTTATTCCACTCAAAGTTATTCCCAACAATATGCTTGACCGAGGCATGGGAGATGCTATCATTTCCTTCATTAATCCAAATTGCTTGTCTAATTGAATATTTATTCCACTATACAAACATGTGAACAGAACAGTCATTGAAATGATACCAGCTGCAATAAAACTCATGTAATTTACAGAAACAATCCCAGGCAAACTAGGCATACCTATTGCAAGCATGTCAAAGTTGCCAGACATTGATAGACCATACAGAACAAGCCAGAGTGCAGGTTGAATCAAAGAAGCAAACAGCATAGCTCTAGAACGGAAGAACTTAACCATATCTCTCCAATAAACTGCTAGATATTCAGTTCCCATTAATGACCGCCTCCACCCATTCCCATCATTTTCATCATAGACATCATTGGGGATTGTTCTTTGTTTTCATCTCTAAGGCCTCTTCCAGTATAATGGATGAATACGTCATCAAGAGTAGGTTTTTTTATGTTAATGTTTAAAGCTTCAATCTCTTCATTTTTAATTTTTTCAATTAATTTAGGCATAAACTGTGTAGCTTCGGTTTTAAGAGAAATAACAAGTCCCTTTGAAGAACTTTTCACATCCTTTATCTCTTTCATTTCTTTTAGGATACTAGTTGTTTTTTCATCATTTTTTGTTTCAAGATAAATCATGTCTTTTCCTAAAGAATTTTTTAAGTTCTCAGGTGTTCCATTTGCTATTATTTTGCCTTTATCAATAATGTAAATAGAATCACTTAATCTGTCTGCTTCATCCATATAATGAGTTGTAAGGAAAATTGTAACTCCTTCGCGATTCACTTTTTTTATGTAATGCCAAATTTTCATTCTGGTTTGAATATCAAGACCTATTGTTGGTTCATCAAGGAAAAGAAGCTTTGGCCTTGTTAATAGCCCCCTCGCAATCTCTAATCTACGTTTCATGCCTCCACTAAGGTTTTTTACTAACTCATTCCTTTTTTCATATAGTTCAACTACCTTGAGAAGTTCATCTATTCTAGATCTTCTCTCTTCTTTTGGCAACGAATAGATTCTACCATGAAATTCTAAAGATTCCCAAACAGTTAAACCAAAATCAAGTGTTTCGTTTTGAAAGACTATTCCTATGGATTTGCGTACATCAGATTTCTGTTTTGTTAAGTCAAAGTTTGAAATTGTTGCTTTTCCCTTCTGGATTGGTAGAAGAGTTGTAAGTATGTTGATAGTTGTGGTTTTTCCTGCTCCATTAGGCCCCAGAAAAGAGAATATTTCGCCTTTTTTTACATCAAAACTAATGTTGTCAACTGCTTTCACTTCTCCATAGCTATGTTGAAGTCCTTCAACAGATAATATAATTTCAGTCATTATTTCATATCTTCTTTAATTTTTTTAATACCTTTCTTGTAATTGATAGCCCTTCTTTGATTTTCTCAGGATCTACACCTTCAGGAGTAGTTACGAAACATATTTGACAGTATATTCTAATAAAAAATAACAAATTATAAAAGATTACACTTCAATATTCATCAATTCATACTCAAAGTTGCCACTAATACAACAGAAGCTTGTGAACTAATTGAAGATGGATTCACCTTTGTCACTGGAGAATACAGGGATGGAGGAAAGATCTTTAAAAAACCCAAATAGTATTGGGGTTCATGCCATGGAGCTGGGGATGGGAATTGAACCCATATAGAGCAGCTCTGCAGGCTACCGCCTGAACCATTCGGCCACCCCAGCAGGAACACTCTAAAGTTGGGACTGAAATAAAAATATTGTTAGTTAAATAAAAAGTAATAGCCCTTTCGAAGAAAAAGAGAAAACAAGAAAAAATGGGTTATCATAATTACTGATTTTTTTGAGGTATACCTTGTTTAAGTACCTGAGTTGCCATGCTTGCCAAGAAAATAATGCTAAAAACTAATGCGGCAATTCCTATCTTATATCCTGTTTCTATATCAGAGTAGAAAATAGCAAAAAAAGAGATCAACATCAAAACTACAACAAGAATTTCTTGAAATCCTGATAAATTAGATAATCCTAGCCTTGAACTCATTTCAATCCCAATTTAATATCGCAAGTTCTCATTGTAGCTTATTAGTTTTATCTTAAACAAAAATCGTTCTTATCAAGCATCAGAGCCCTATGATTTGAATAAGCTTTTATAAGAATGATTATGAGATGTTTATTGAAAATTAATCGCTTATAAATGCGAAGGTGCAGATTGGATGCCCTACATTAAAAAAATCGAAGTAAAAGGCTTCAAATCCTTCGGACCAAAAACAGTTAAGGTAAATCTAGATAAAGGTTTTACTGTTATAACAGGTCCTAATGGAAGCGGAAAAACTAACATCATGGATGCTGCTTTATTCGCTTTAGGAGAACTAAGTACTAGAAGGCTGAGGGCTGAGAACGCATCAAAATTGATTTTTCACGGATCTGAAAAAGCGGGATTACAAAAAGGAAAAAAAGCCAAAGTAATAATACAATTTGATAATTCAGACGCTACAATGCCTGTGGACACTCTAACAGTTACTGTTTCACGTGAAGTATTTAGAAATGGTCAAAGTGTCTATAGATTAAATGGGCGAAGAATTTCAAGAACACATATACTTGAAATTTTATCAATGGCATCAATAAGTAGCACAAGTCAGAATATTATTCCTCAGGGCACCATAACTCGACTAACCGATATTACACCAATGGAAAGAAGAAGAATAATCGAAGATCTTGTTGGAATAGCTCAATATGATTCTGAAAAATCAGATGCTGAAGATAAAATGCGAACAGCTGATATTTCCATCCGAACAGCTATGGGTAGAATAGATGAAGTTCAAAAAAGAGTAGATGATCTTGAACGCGAACGTAATGGATTATTGCGCCATAACTTTATTCAAAAAGAATTAAAAAAATTCCAAGCTGTAAAAATATCTAATGAAATTATACAAGTAAATAAAAAAATAGAAAAAACTTCTTCACAAGTCAAAAAAGTGGAAGGAAAAGTTGAAAAATTCCGATCTTTGCGTGAAAATCATAGATCAAGAAGACGAGAAATTGAAGGAGATTGGAGAAAACTAAGTTCAGAAATTGTTGAAGAAGGAGGCTCCCGAGTATTAAAAGTTCAGATCAGAATTGGTGATCTCAGATCAGATTTAACTGAATTAAATACAAAAATAAGCTCTGGAAAAGCTAGTTTAGACAGTTTAAGCAGAGTTAAGAAAAATACTTCGGATCAATTTCAATCAATTAGAAACGAGATTAAAGAGGGGCGAACTAGAGCTAGAAAACTTCAAAAAGTTAATGAAAAAATTCAGTTTGATATAAAAAATAAAGAGATTGAACATGAATCCTTAGCAACTGAGACTACTCAACTATGGGGAGGTCTTGGACAAAACAATAATAGAATAAGAGAAATTGAACAAAACATCCAAAATAACTATAGAAAAATTGCGTTTCTAAGATCAGAGTATCTAAAGGATAAAAATGAAATACAACTTAATTCTAGACGCCAAAAAGAATTGAACGAGAGAAAAAGAATATTTATTGAAACATTATCTGAACTTGAAAAATCACTTAATGAACTCGAAAAATTCCAAAAAGAACAAAAAACAAATCTAAAAAATCTTGAAGATTCTATAGAGAAGAGAAAAGGACAAAAAGAAGTAGCAAAAAATGAAATTTCTGAGGCGGGAAAAATTGCTAATTCAGCAAAATCTGCAGTAATAGAATTTGTTACCCAAAGAGAACTTGCTGAAACTGTAGCAGCTGAAGAAAAAGCTCTTAGAAGTATCGAAGAACTAGGCAATGTTGGTGGAATCTCTGGAGTTAAAGGAAGATTACGAACTTTAATTAAAGTTGATAAAAACTACAAAAAAGCTGTTTCTGCAGCGGCAGTGGGATGGCTTAATTCCTTGGTAGTTAAAGATGTTGACACGGTATTTACTTGTACAGAGACTCTTCGGAAGATGAAGTTAGGAAGAATAAAAATTATCCCAATTCAAGGAACAACTAAAACAAAAATGGGAAAAATTCCAAACCGTAACGGAGTCCTTGGTGTTGTCTCGGATTTTATTAAATTTGAGTCTGAAATTAAATCGGCAGTCAATTTTATTTTTGGGGACACAATAATAGTCTCAGATGAAAAAACTGCGTTTATTTTATCAAGTCAAGGATATCGTGTAGTCACTAAAAAAGGAGATCTATATGAAGCCGGAGGAGCTTTTGAGAGTGGATACTATCGGGCCCCAATTGATTTCTCAAAAATAATCCCCAGCGAGAATGCAATATCTAGTTTAGATGAAGCTGTCAACGAATTGCAAAAACATCTTTCCCAAAAAGATGGCGATATAACATTTTTTGAAGAAGAAATTGAAAGAACCAGAATTGATAGTGCAAGACTTTCAGAATCAATTGTTGCTCTTGATAGAGAAATATCAAGAATAAAACGAAGTGTAAAAAGAAGTAATAACAACATTAGTCGTGTTGATAAACACATTCTTAAAATTGAAACTGAAATAGAGAGCAAAAAAATCCAAATTGGAGTCTATAAATCTGAAAGAAATATCATTCAAAAAGAGGTTAAAAAACTCCAAGGAGAACTATCAGATTTAAGAAGCAAAACAGATCTCGCTCACATTCAAGAACTTGAGATTCAACGAGAAAAAACCGCTGAAGAGGTAATAAATCTCAGACAGAACCTAGGTACTGTTCAAACAGAATTAGCCACAATTAAGTCTCAACTAGAAAAAGTATTAGAAATAGGCTACAAAAACTCTAAGATTCAGCTCTCAAAAATAGAACAACAAGAAAGAAGAACACAAAAAGAAGTAGCAGCTGCTCTGGAAAAGCAAGGAATAGTAAAAATTGAAATTTCAGAGCTTGAAAAAAACCGTATTGAATTATCTAAATCAGTTTTATCAGCAAGAGAAGAATCAAAAAAGTTCACTTCACAAATAGATACAATTGATTCAGAATTGAATAAACTGGATAATGAATACTTAGAGACAGAAAGTTTATTAAACCAACTCAAACTTAGCGTCCAAACCAACCAACTTCAGCTTCACCAATATCAAGAACAAAATAGACTAATTGGTTATGAAAATCTTCTAGAAGTCACACCTAAACAAGTTGAAGAAGCAGAAACAACAATAAAAATGATGCAATTTGAACTCGAACGGATTGGAGCTGTAAATCAACTTGCATCAGATCATTATATAGAACAAATCTCAAGATATAGAAATTTATCCCTGCGACTAAATGAACTTGAAAGAGAAAAACAAGCTATAGTAAAATTCATGGAAGAAATTGAAAGTAAAAAACGAAAAGTGTTCTTGACAGCGTTTGAAAAAATCAACAGAAATATTAAATCATATTTTTCAAAACTTACTGGAGGAGGAAGTTCAAATCTAAAATTAGCAAACCCAGAAGATCCTTTTCAAGGAGGAATCGACATGTTTGTTGAATTTCCAGACAAACCTTCAATAGTTGTTAGCGGAGCAAGTGGTGGTGAGCGATCAGTTTCAGCAGTTGCATTCATTTTCGCCCTAAAAGAGTTTACTCCCGCATCATTTTACATTCTTGACGAAGTAGACGCACACTTAGATGCTTTCCACACAGCAAGACTAGCTGATCTTCTTCTAGAAGAATCTGAAAAAAACCAATTTATCGTAATTACACTAAGACCAGAATTAGTTAATAAAGCACAAAAAATCTTTGGAGTATATGAAAGAAACGGAGTATCAAGTGTAATAACCGCTAAATCTTTGGAGAAAATCAGGTAATGTCAAAAACAACAAAGAAACCTTTTTTCTTACGTCCTCCATGGAACATTCTCTTCGAAATAAATAGACTCGAAAAACTTACACCCTGGAACGTAAATATTGCATATTTACTCAGATCGTTTCTGTCAGAAATGGAAAATACAGGAAAAGTTGATTTTCGAGCTTCAGGAGTTGCACTAGATTCATCAGCATTAATTTACTTAATGAAATCAAAGCTTTTACTAACACTTCAAGAACCACCCATGCCCCCCAAAAAAATTGGAGACATTAATCTTCCACCTCTTTTTCTACCTTTAAGACAAGAATTAACCTCAACCACTATTCAAAATTTATTGGAAGTTCTAACCGAAGTACTTAAAGGAGAAAAAACTCAGCGACTTGATAGAATTGCCACAAAACCAATACTACCAATATTTACAGATATTTTACCCCAATTTGAAGGATTTTTAACAGAATTAGACTTAAAAATGGATAAATTATATGAAGTTCTCAATAGTAAAGTTAAGGGTGCTGGAATAATTGAATTTGCTACTTTAATAAAAGGAAAAAACCGTATGGAAGCTATTCAAACATTTATTCTTCTCCTATTTTTAGCCCAAATTGATAAAGTTAAATTATGGCAGAATGAAGAAACAGAGGAATTATACATAGTTCTGGGGAATTTAAACATTGGAAAAGAACAAAAAGCAATCAACTAAAACAGATAATTTAGATCAAATCTCCAGCTTGGAAGAAAAAACCAAGAAAGACAAAGTGCTCGTTGAAGCAGCACTATATGTTGCTGGCAGACCATTGGATCTTAAAGAATTATGTTCAGTTTTAAGTACACGATCTAAAAAGAAAACAAAAAAAATTCTTAAAATGCTTATAGAAGAATATCGTTCAAAAAGAACAGCTCTTGAAATTATTGAACTAAAAGATGACCGTTATGTTTTACAATTAAAAGCTGAATTTACACCTTTAGTGAAGAAACTTGTTAACAGACCCCTACTTTCTTCAGGTCCATTAAAAACATTGTCATATATAGCATTTAGACAACCAGTATTACAAAAAAGAGTAATTGATGTAAGAGGTCAACACGCCTACGGCCATGTAAAAACTTTAAGAGAAATGGGATTAATTATTGCTGAAAGAAGCGGTCGCTCAATAGCTCTTAGAACAACTGATTATTTCGCAGATTATTTTGGTTTAACTCTTGAAACTGCCTCAATGAAAAGAGAGCTTAGAAGAATCTTTGGATCGGGATTAAAGGAAGAGAATCAACAGTAAAATGGATATGTTTATATTACGAAATAACGGTGATAGTGAACACCTCAACTATTCAATCAAAAAGGTAAAAATGAAATGTCAGTTTGGCACGGTAATTCACGTAAAAAGAAGGCAACAGGCGGCAGAAAACGACCTTATCGAGTAAAAAGGAATTTTGAGAAGGGTACATTTCCAGCTGAAACTACTCTAGGTGAGCCTAGAAGAAGAACTGTAAGAGGACATGGAGGTCAAACTAAAGTCAAACTATTAAAAGACAAGTTTGTTTCAGTAACTAATCTCAAAAGTGGAAAAACAGAAAAAACAGAAATTTTACGCGTAATTAGCAATAAAGCTAATTTAGATTATAACAGAAGAGGCGTAATAACTAAAGGTGCAGAAATAGAAACGTCACTAGGACGTGCACGCGTTACTTCCCGTCCAGGAAGCGATGGGGTTATCAACGCCGTAATAATAAATAAAGAGTAAAAATTATTTCTTGCGTTTTTTCGGAGAATTACTTCTGATTCTAAATAGTTCTTTTCCAATTTTAGAAATTAATTGCTCCTTGGAATCTTTTTTCTCCACCAACAATGAACCTGTTTTCAACCAGGGTTTTCTAGGGTAACTAACTCCAAGATTAACTTCGTATTGAAAGCCTATCTTTGAAACAGCGCTTATTATCTCACTTATTTTAGGAGAATGAACAGCTATACTTTTTGAGACCCTTCGACCTGTTTGCCTTGTCCTTTTTGAATCAAAGTAAGCCGGCCATATTATTGCTTTATCTTGTTTTCGCATGATTATTCATCACTTGATTTATTTATGGGAGTAATACGCAATTAATTTATTATCGTTATTATCCACTCGTACAAACCCGAAACGTTCAAATTGTATTGTAATATCTGGTTTTAAATTTTTGCAAGCGCTCTCAGCAATTCCTTCCTTTAAAGAATTATCAGGCATAATAACTGTACAAGGAATTTCTTCCCCTTGAGATATCCAATGTAAAAATTTTGATTTATTTTTTCTCGCTTCAAGGTAAGATTCGCTATTAAAAGAAGCTTCTACAGAATTATCAAAAATATTCTTAATTTCAACATTAAATAGATCCATTAATCTGATTATGTTTCCTTTGTACAAAGTTTTAAGATCGTTTTTATCAATCCAAAAAGTCGAAGTTTTTAGATCCCCTTTTGGAATAATAACATAAGTTCTTAAGCCAGCCTCGCTTCTTTGTGGATGTAATTTGAGTTTGACATTAAAAGTATTAGGAATACCAGTCACCTTCAGTTTTATTGGATTTAAAACAAGAAAATATCTATTGCTTATGAGATCTATTAATTTGCGATTATAAGAGTACAGATTTTCCCAACTTAAAGTAACATCAGCTGTTTTTGGTCCAACATCAATCATCATTTTCTTGATTGACTCGGGAGTTATTCCACGTTTTTTTAATGCTACAAAAGTTGCTAACCGTGGATCATCCCATCCAGCATAAACACCCTCTTTAACACCTTGAACTATTTTTGATTTACTCAGGTGGGCTCCTGTAATTTTTAGCCGACCATAATGTATGGTTTCAGGATAATCCCATCCTAGATAGGTATACATGTATTTTTGACGAACCACGTTAGTTAGGTGTTCTTTGCCACGAATTATGTGGGTAATCCCCATAAGATGGTCATCTATTCCAGCTGCAATATTGTATAATGGCCAAACATGATATTTTTTCCCGACCCTTGGGTGTGGAAATTTTTCGTTGTCAATGATCCTCAAAGCAGGCCAGTCTCTAACTGCTGGATTAGGATGTGTTATATCCGTTTTAATTCTAACAACAGCGTCTCCCGCTGCATAAAATCCTTTAAGCATGAGATTCCATCGTTCCAAGTTTTTTTTAATGGAAAGGTCACGACAAATACAAGCTTGATTCTTAATTATTTTTTTTCGAAAAACATCTGGAACACATTTGCAAACATATGCGTTACCTTCACTAAGAAGTTTTTCAGCGTATTTATAATAAATCGGAAGTCTGTCACTTTGGATATATTCCTCATCAACAGTACAACCAAGCCAAGATAGATCCTCTCGGATCTTTTCGTAGAATTCCAGAATAGGTTGTTTTATTTTTGGGTCAGTATCTTCAAATCTTAAAATGAATTTACCTTGATATTTACGAGCATACTCATGACTTAAAATTATAGCTCTTGCCGAGCCTAAATGCAATACGCAATCTGGATTTGGAGAAAACCTTGTAACAATAGAATCAAATTTTTCAATATTTTCAAGTGGAGGAAGTGTTTTTTTCAGTATAGTTTTTTCTTTTTTTAGAGATCCTGGCCATTTATTATTCGCCATTTGTTTTTGTTCATCAATAGATAGGTTGTTAATTTCAGCGGTTATTTGACTTATTAACTTTGATAATTCTTTTATTTTTGTTTTAAGATCTTGTTTTTCAACTATTATTTTTCCAATAATAGCACCTGTTTGGGCTTTTCCTTTGTGTTGAATAGCATTTAACACAGCAGCCTTTCGAATAAGCATAATAAGATCTTTATCTTGGTCAAGTAACAATTTATTTTCATCCATTAAAAATTAAATAGATCTGTGAATCAAAAATTGCGCAAAAGCTTTTATTTTTTCTTTGGCATCTGATGGTGGCAAATAACATTCAGCAGCTAACCAACTATCTTCAACCATCTTTGAGGCAATATCCTTTACATATTTAATAGATCCATTTTTTTTCATAATATTTATAGCTTCATCTCTTAGTTTTTGATCAGAAGTATGCATATCCAAAATGTTGATAAGCCTCTTTTTTTCTTGAAGATTTGCAACTTTCAAAGTATGAATAACAATTAAAGTTCTTTTGCCTTCAGTTATATCCATTCCAAGTGCACCTTTTTTTTCAGCAAATTTTTCTTCAGTCAGATCTAAAACATCATCTTGCATCTGGAAAGCAACCCCAATACTTTCTGCAAAACCGCCCAGTTTTTCAATTAATTCTTTACTAGTTTCTGAAAGAACTGCGGCAATCTTTGCGGCCATTCTGGATAGAGTGCCGGTTTTATAGGCACACATCTGTAAATAGTCTTCTTGGGTCAGATCATCAGGATCAGCAAGACCTTTATGCCAAGCAATATCCATTGCTTGACCCAAGCTAAGATTAATCATTTCTTGGACATAAATCTCATAAATATCACGCAAAGTCTCCGCAGAAATTTTTTTCCTGTTCATAATAAGTGGTAAAAGCGGAAGATAATACATGGCATTTCCAGCATTTACTGCAATATCCAAACCAAAAATTTTGTATGTACATTTTTTGTCACGCCTCAGATCAGAAGAATCTTCAACATCATCTATCATAAGAGTACCATTATGTACAACCTCAGGAATAATTGCAAAATCTAAAAAATCCGCAGGATTTTTTCCTAAGGCTTCACATATCAACAAAAAAAGTACTGGGCGCCACCTTTTTCCCCCCCTATCTAATAAATCCCAAATTGGATCAGCAATGGCCTTGTTCAATGCTTCAAAATTATAACTATAATTAGGAGGATTAAGCTTGAAAATAATATCTTTCGCAGCAAATTGCCTAGGAATATATTTTTCAATTTTTTTATCAATTAGAGGAGTTTTTTCTTCTAGAAACTTCAAAATATTCAAATATCAATGAACTCCTCTTTTGGCATAATTTTCAATATTGATTCCTCTCATTTTGAGCCATTCAGCAGTTTTGCCCGTTATAACTAGTGGTGTACTACATAGATCTTTAATTTTTTTAGCACCAACAAGAAACATAACATTCTTAAGTTCAGCCATGAAAAATGAAAGTAAATTCGTAGTTTCCTTAACGCCACAAACTGCCGTTCTCAGAATGGGACATGCAATACTTGATAAACTTGCTTTTATTGCTAAAGCTTTTGCAATATCTAAACCACTTCGGATACCTCCTGAAGCGATAATGGGTATTTTTACCTCTGGAACTATTTCTGCAATACTTGAAACTGTAGGAATTCCCCAATCCCAAAAGGCATCACCTAATAGGTGTTGGACATGATTTTCGTCTCCTTTAGTTCGGAAAAATTCAACTGCAGCAAAACTTGTTCCACCTGTTCCTCCAACATCAATTGCTTTCACCCCTACATCTTCTAGTTTTTTCGCTTCCTCCATTGCAATTCCACAACCTGTTTCTTTAACAATAACGGGTTTGTCTATAGCTTTTGTAATTTCATTAATTCTTTTAATAATACCCTTAAAATTAGTTTGACCCTCAGGTTGAATAGCTTCTTGGAGCGCATTTAGGTGTATAGCCACAGCATCTGCATCTATCATCTTAATTGTTTTTTTTATTTCTTTAACTCCGTATCCATTAACAAGTTGAACCCCACCTATGTTAGCAATTAGAAAAGCTGTTGGAGCCTTTTTTCGAGCTATTGCAAAAGTTTTCTCAAGATCTTGATCTTCCAAAGCAACTCTCTGACTACCAACACCCATTCCAATTTGAAGAGCCTCAACAGTCTCTGCAATAACTGAATTTATTGCTGCAGCTTCAGTTGTTCCACCAGTCATTGCCCCCACAATTATTGGTGCAGCTAATTTGTGGCCTAAAAATTTGGTAGACAAATCAATTTCTTGTTTGTTAACTTCTGGTAAAGCCTTATGAATGAAATGAATATCTTCAAACCCTGGAGTAACTTTTTTGGCTTGAGTAAATTGATCTAAACATATTTTTATATGATCCGCTTTCCGTTTTTCTGTCGCTTCTTTCATCTTTACTCCTTCTCAAATAAAGTTCCTTCAACTTTAGCTCCAATTAGAGCCTTGTAGAGACGATTTGGTTTATTTGCATTTATAATTGAAACTGGGATATTTTGTTCGATTGCTAAAGAAAGCTCATTGATTTTACCTAACATACCACCAGTAACATCTGATTTGGTTGAAGTACCAATCGAATTCTTAATTTTTTCTAATTCTTCAAAATTTAGTTTTGAATATAATTTTGAATTTTTTATTTCTTTAGGATCGGACTCAAATAATCCATCAACATCTACTCCCATAATAATCCTATCTGCTCCAAGTTTTCTTGCTAAGTGGGCAACAATTTGATCTCCTGAAATTACAGTAAAGCCTAATTGATCATCTAGTATAGCATCGCCATAAAGAACGGGTACTATACCCATGTTCAATAGTGTTGTTAGAATTGTCTCTTCAAAGAAGTTAATTCTCCCATTTTTTGTTGTCATACATGATGATGGAGTGACACTTAACGCTGGAATATTATGCCAAATTAGAGCATCCATAACCAGTCCATTAAGAACAGTCATAACATGATGGGTTTCCGCAAAACCTACCTTCTGCGAATCTTGTTTTAAACCATCTTTTATAGCATATTTTTTGGCTGTTGGATGACCAAAACTGCCTCCACCATGCACTATTATTAAATTAGCTAATTTTGCTTTTTTTATCTCTTCAACTAGTCGATTTATTGTTTTTGTTCTAGCTGCTAGTTCACCATTTTTGTCAGTGATAACAGAGCCACCAATTTTCAGAATTGTAGGTTTTTTATTTATCATATTTTATTCACTTTTCATCTGCATTTAAAATACTTACATTTTCGTTTTCTAAACGAATCAAATCGCCTGTTTGTATTTTTGAAATATCTATCAAATCAACACAAGGTATTTCAGATATTATGGCTCCCACTGCAATTACTGTTCCACATTCTCTGTTGATTATTCCAGCAGGTGCAGTACCACTTTTCTTCATTCTGTATAAAGTATATGATCCAACTGTTGAACCTTTTCCAGTTGGAAAAACCAAGATTTTTCCTTTAACACTCTTTCCTTGAAGCTCATGTCCTTTTTCTATTATTGTACCGGAATTTGGATCTACCCCACCATAAAATGAAATAGGTTCAGATGTAACTAAAGCCACATCTTGAATTTTTCCTTTCATTATTATTCTTCCTTTCATGTCCATTTTCCAGTTACCGCCGCATCAACACATTCTTTTATACTACCCATTTTTGTCAACATTTTATTGTGTCTTGAATAATAACAGCCCTTAGCAGATGTAGTTGCTACAGATTTAAACCTCCCTTTTAAAGGAGCTACTGCCATACAAGTATCACAAGCAAATTTACCTCCTGCACGCTCAATTATTTTTGTGTAACCTCGAATGTCAGAAAGTTGTTTGGCAGCCCGTGAACTTGCTACCCAAAATTCGGTTTTGGGAGATATTTGTTTTTTATTCAAGAAGTGAGCTATTTGAGAAATTTCTTTTATAGAACAATGAGGACAACCAATGCATACTAATTCTATATCTGTAACTTGATCGTTTATTTTTGAATAAGCTTCTTGGAGGTCTTTTTGTTCAATAATAATTTTTTCTGCGGGAATTTGATATTTTTCATATCCCGGAGTAATACCTTTAATGTAATAAAGTGGTTTTGAACCGTAAGTTACTATAGAAGCAGAAAAAGATTTCAACTCATCCACATCTGCCTCTTTTATGCCTGTTAAATAGGGTATTTTATTTTCAGCTTTTTTGCCTATACAATAACCTAGTGCACCAAAATCGGAGATCTTTTTCAGAGAAGTATCTATGTGTATGTGAATATTTGGGACACGATTTTCATCCAAATGAAGCCCATAATAAGGTGTTTTGCCAACGAATGCTGCTGCAAGTGCTGATGGGCCACCTTCCCTATTGGTTTTTGCTCCAATAACTGAATTTGCAAAGGTAACTGCAGATGATTCAGACCAAGCTATGTGTTCTCGATAACGAGGAAGGTTACCTATTAGGTAAGGTGTGCAAGTACAGGAGGTAACAATCCCCATTTTTTCAAAAGCTTTTATAACCAATTTTTGTTTTTTTGCAAAATCCTCACTGATTCCAAGGTTTTTCCAATTTTCTAAATCCATTCCAGCAGGATTAAGTGTAGTTAATACTTTGACTTTTCCATCTTTTGCTAATTCTTCTAAGAATTCTAAACCAGCGTCTCCCAAGTTGTGATATGAGACGCCTGAGACTTGGACAGAGCCTATATCTATTAGTTTTTCAGCGTCGTAAATCCTTCCTAAGGCAACAAGGATTTCCATAGATTTTTTAACGGCGTATCCATTTTCGCCTTTTAACATACTATTTTCTTCTTTAGTAAGATACATAAAAGATCACAAAAAATTTTCCAAATTTATTTTTTCATATTCTATTCTTTTAAATCCTTTACCAGTTTTTTTATCAGGAATTGTAGCATCTAGCCCAACTTTACAAGTTCGTGCTTTCTTGCCTTCAGTTAAATCTTCAGAAGGGTCTAAAGAAGAGCCTCTCATATTTGGAAGAACAACTGCATCTTTATCAGCTTGAAATCTTGTTGCAATTGACCATTCTACATCATTTGAATTATAAATGTCAATATCATCATCAACCACTATACAGTGTTTTAATGATTTATGACCTTTAAAGGCAGCTTCAATGGCTTTTTTTCCATCGGTTGGATGTTTCTTCTTTATTTTTATTACAGCATGAAGCCAACTGCAACCTCCAGGGGTGATATAAACATCTTTACAAGTACATACATCATTTACCGCATTAAAGATTGCAGGCTCCATAGGCATACCCATTAAGAATTTATGTTCATTTTTTCCCGCAAGTATTGCTTGATATATGGGATCCTTTCTATGAGTAACACAAGTAATCTCTATCACTGGTTGTTGTCTTATTCTATCAACAATTCCTGTTAAATCTAGAAAAGGCCCTTCAGGAACTTTTTCATTAGTGATTTTTCCTTCTAACACAATTTCACAATCTTTGGGGACTTCAAGATCTACTGTTTTACATTTCACTAATTCAGTGGTTTCCAAAGCATTAGCCATCCCTAATTCGTCAACTCCTTTGGGTAATGATGTTGCTGCAGAAAGCAAAGTTGCTGTTGAGTTACCAATACATATAGCAATTTCGAGTTCTCCACCAGCTTTTTTTAGAGCAGTATCTGTTCCTCTACCTTCAACAATTCTAGCGACAAATTTGTTTTTATCCAACATCATCAATCTGTGAAAACACATGTTTCTACCTAATTCAGGGTCTTTTACTATAGCTACTCCTGAAGGAATATAGTTGCCGCCATCTTTTTTAGTGTATTTAAGAATTGGTAGTTTTCTAACATCGATATTTTTTTCAACAATTTCTTGACAGGGCCCGTTTTCCACAACTTTAGGTGTTTTTGGATTGTTCATAGCTTTTGAAAGATTACCTAAGAGTTCTTGCCTTGTCAAGTTTAGAGCTTTTGCAATTAGTATTTTTGAAGATATTAAACCAGCTACAACAGGAATATTTGATTCTCTAATTTTTTCAAATATTATTGGTTTCTCATCAAGAGAACTTATAATGCCAGCCATTTCATATATTGTTGAAACTTCTTTGGTTATATGAGTCAATTCTCCAGCGTGTTCCAATTGATCCAAAAAGTTCCTAAAACCCAATTATTTTCACCGTATCAGTAAGTATTAATGGTCTCTTTATATTCTTTTAATTCCGATTTTAGTTCTAAGTACCTCAAAACCTTCATTTTCTATGGCTTTCGCAACTTTCTCCTGTAGTTTTTTTCCCGGAGTTAATGCAGTCATGCAACCACCTCCTCCACCACCGGTAAGTTTTGCTCCATAAGCGCCTGTTTCTTTCGCAATAACTACTAAGTCATCTAAGTCTTTACAAGAAACACCTATTTCCATTAATAGTCGATGGTTGTTGTTCATCAATTCACCCACTTTTATTAAATCAAAATTCCGAATTGCTGTTCTTGCAGTTATTGCTAATTCTTGGGCTTGCTTGAAAAGAGGATCATACTTTTGAGGATCAGCTTTTTTTCTTTCCGCTACTCCTTCGACCATAGCTTTTGTATTCGCCACTATCCCGGTACTTCCAATTACTATTTCAACTGGTTTTTTTAAGGAAATTTCTTCAATTCTATTGGGTCCACCAGTAAGGTTTTTTTCAAACCAAAGAAGACCACCAAATGTGGCAGCGGTATTATCAATGCCTGAAGGATTTCCAGCATAAGCCTTCTCTGCTTCGTAAGCTATCTGATTAATTTCCTGATTCGAAACAGATAAAGCGAATTCTTCTGAAATAGCCCGAGCAATAGCGACACTACTAGCAGCTGAAGCACCCAAACCACTAAAACCAGGGAGAGAACCACCTAGCCAAATATTTAACCCAACAGTATTTGGATTAAATTTCATTTTCTTAAGCATACGATTTATTGATTCAATTTGTTGTAGTTTTTTTTCTTTTGCATACCCTTTTGAACCTTTACGTTCATCTCTAACATCAATTTTTTCAATATTTTTTTTAACTACAGCATCAGCTGTTGAATCAATAGCAGATACTATTCCAGGCACACCATGAACCACAAAATGTTCACCGAATAAAATGACTTTTCCAAAACCAGAACCCTTTCCCATTTTCAAATACCTCGAATCATAGCTATTATGAAAAGTAGATAAAAACATTCTTTTTATTACAAATTTTTTAAAAAAAAATAAAACAAAAAAACTGAAATAACATAAAATTAAAAGCTCACAAAATGGTAGCAAAGGTTTTAGTCTCTTCCAATGTAGAAGTATTTGAGGAAAAACATTAGAATGGCACAAAAAAGTTTATTTGACTTCTCAGAGAAACAAAAAAAAGTCATAAAAAAAGAAAAGCCAATAGAGGTAACTGTTGACTCATCTTCACCTGCTATTCTAAAAAAGAAAACAAAAGAAAGAAGTAAAAAAAATACAAA
>PVMS01148736.1_pt1 | contig 39464 bp, 32 predicted proteins | sample 1853461 | NCBI WGS metagenome assembly PVMS01 (sample SAMN08582032, study PRJNA380276) | Marine sediment metagenome, whole genome shotgun sequencing project. | isolation source: ocean sediment barecode stripped | collected 2017
CTTTGGTCACTGAAAACCAGTATTTGAACAGCCGGATCCCGGATCGGGCTAACATGCGTTCCAGGTCCGGTACCTGGCGCATAAATTCCAGGTACTCGAGGTAACTGCAAAATCCCATAACCCGTTCAACACCAGCGCGGTTGTACCAGGAACGATCGAAAAATACCATTTCGCCGTTGGTTGGGAGATGCTTGATGTAGCGCTGAACATACCACTGGCCGCTTTCTATGTCGGTAGGTTTTTCGAGAGCCACCGTACGCGCTGCGCGAGGCTTGCGGTGTTCCATAAATCGCTTTATCGTGCCTCCTTTTCCGGCGGCATCCCGTCCTTCGAACAATACTATTATTCTTTGTCCAGTGAGTTTTACCCAGTTCTGAACTTTCAGGAGTTCGACCTGCAGCTCTTCCTTGTGTTCTTCGTAGGCGGAGGTTTTGATCTTCGATTTGTAAGGATAAGTGCCATTACGGAACAAATCCTTGATCTGCTCCGGGCTATGGCGCATTTCACCGAACAAATGTGCAGCATTGCCGCCGTCAGGCTTGTGCCTGACTTTCTTTTTGGTCGATCGAGCTGTGCTGCTTGCGATGGATCTGGCTTGGGCTTTCACTTTGGTCGTTTTATGAAAACTCCGTCGATTTTTTTAGACTGTGATGATCATACTTGCGTAAAATTATCTCATGCATCACAGGGCCTGCCGAATAGGGGTATTCCGCAGAAAATCAGTGCGTTCCGCATTGAAATCGTATACTGGATCTGACCGGAAATTCAGGAGCCATAAACAGTGAAACGATTGTCATTACTCATTGGATTGATCCTGGCCTGTGGTTCAGTCGCTGCAGAGTTGGCCGATATCCCGAATTATCGAGAGTATTCAAAGACTTTCGCAAGTTCTGGCCAGCCGAACAAGGGCCAGTTGCAGGATGCCTGGGTCGGCGGATTCGAGCGCGTTATCTACCTGGCGTTTAGCGATCATGAAACGTCAATTGAAGGCGAGGACAGGATCACCAAGGAACTTGGGATGGAGTACATTAACATCCCCGTCAATTGGGGCTCGCCAACCCGAAGTGACTTCGATCTCTTCGCCGCTGTGATGCAAAGTGCGCCGGACAAGAAAACCTTGCTCCATTGCCAGGTGAACTATCGCGCCTCTTCATTCAGTTTCCTGTATCGCGTTATCTACGAGGATGTGCCGATTGCGCAGGCGAAAGCGGATTTGAATTCTGTCTGGACACCAAACAGTACCTGGACCGGTTTCATCCATGACGTGCTGGCACAGCAAGACATATCGCCGGAGTGCGAGGGCTGTGACTGGACACCGCGGGAGCACTGATCGATAGTCGGCGATATGAGACGTTCAATAGCCATTGCGGGCAATATGGGTACCGGCAAATCGACCTTGGTGGAATTTTTGAGTCGCACCTACGGTATTGCGCCTTTTTACGAGCCAAACGAAAATAATCCGTATCTGCCCGATTTCTATAAAGACATGAAACGCTGGTCTTTTCATTCACAGCTCTATTTCCTGAGCAACAAGTTTCGTCTGCATCAGGAACTTGATCGCATGCCTGGGACCGTCGTCCTCGACCGCACCATATTCGAAGATGCGGAGATTTTTGCGACCGCATTGCACGACATGAAGCGCATGGATCATCGGGACTGGAAAACCTACTGGTCGTTTTACCAGTCAATTCTCGACGCGATCAAACCGCCTGACCTTATGATTTATTTGCGTTGTTCGATGCGCACACTGCGTCAGCGCATTCGGTTGCGGGGGCGTGAGATGGAGCAGGACGTGCCGATCGCTTACCTGAAGCGGCTGGATAATTTGTATGAGAACTGGATCGAATCATACGAACTAAGCGACGTACTGATTCTGGAAACCGACAAGCTCGATTACATTAACGATCTTGTCCATCGACTGGATGTAATGGAGCGAATTGAGGCGGTGTTGCCACCGGAACTGGGCAAACCGCCTTGTACCTAGCGGTCAACCGCCGAACGGTTCTACATAAACACTGGGTACTGCAACACCGTCGACCGTAGCCGGCGCAAACGGACTCGATGTTATTGTCTCAACCAATGCGGCCTGGCAGGGTCCGGTTGGTACGATTCCGCCACCGTGAACGAGGTCGACACTGCTTGCGACGCCGTTTTCGTCCACATGTGCCTTGGCATAAACAATCCATTTCGCATGCCTGGGACAAATGTCGTCCCATTTTTCTTTCCCGATGACGCGTTGTGCTGAAATGTGGTCCTCGCCGTATGCCTCCACCATTTCTTCGATGCCTGGATTAAGCAACACGTTAATTGACCGGTCATCCCCTGTTTTCAGAAAAATGACCTGAAAAAGCAGCGCCACCATCTGACCCTTTTTACCTGTATGAGCAGGACTTAGTTCTGCTTTCTTCGCGGCTTTCTCTACCGCGTAGGCGAAATCCGGATCCCAGTTGTTTTTTATGTAACAGCCAGCGTCCTTCATTTTTCCGTTGGATTTAACAATGGCCACGCATTCCAGTTTTACTGATGCGTCGCCGTGCGTCTCCGGGAATTGAATGAGGCGGGTCAGGTATCGCTCCGCTGCCGGGTCGCCGAGAGTAGCGGGCTTTATTTGAGCCAGCGCGTTGCCTGATGCGATGAGTAGTGCAATCAGTACGGTAAAGCGTGCAATAAAAGTTTGTTTGCTCATGTTTTATTTATCAATGGATCGTTATTCGCTTGGCTTAGAAAGCGGTTGCATATAAATGATCGGTATATGTTTTTTTGCAACCAAAATCTATTCGAGTGCATCAAAGTAACATAGTTCGAAATTTACTGAGCTTTGGGCAAAAGCAAACCCCCGTGTCTTCTGGTGTCGATAATTGGAGAGGATCAAGATGAAAGAGTCAAACCTAAGGAAAGTACAGGTCGCGGCGTCGTTTGCGTTAATACTTGCAGCGCCTGTTGTGACAAAAGCAGCAAACTACAGCTTCGAGTCTGATAGCGGTGCGCTTCGTGTATCCTATTCGGATCTTGACCTCAGTAGTGATGAGGGTGTTGCGGTCTTATACACAAGGCTGCAAAGTGCATCCAGAGAAGCTTGTGATGTTGGCAGCCATCAGAAAAAGGCCTCCTTGAAAGCAATACTGTCGGCGAATGCGTGTTACGCAGATTTGCTTTCAAAAGTGGTTGCTAAAGTAGGTAGTGACAAGCTTACTGCAATTCACGAAAGCTAAGTGAAGGTCTGCAACGCCTGCTGGTCACCGATGGCCTGCAGGCGTTTGCATCAGTGGCAACTATTCGCCGACTGCCTGGAACTCATAAACGGCTTCGATGATCGGTGATAACGGCTCGCCGTAGCGACCGAACCACGTGTGATAAATTCGGCGAATTCTAGCGTTCCTGTACAGGCTGGCAAGCGCGCGATCGACGACAAGCCGGAACTCTGTGTCCCCACGCTGAATCATCAAGGCATACGGCTCAAAGGAAAAAACGTCTGAGCTGACGGTATATGCAGCGGCGTCACCTGAGCGCAGAACGTGACCGAGGATCATTGCCCGGTCGGTTGCGAAGCCGTCGACTTTGCCGTCATTCAGTAGTTCCATACCCTTTTCCTGGGTTTGGATAATTCGCAGTGTCAAGGCATATTCATTCACATCACTGAGTTTTCGTAATGTATCGTGGGTTGTGGTTCCTTCGATAACCGCAATCGTTTTCTTTTCGACATCTGCAATGGTTGGAATCGGCGCTTCACTCCTGGAAAGGATTGCGCCTCCGGTAATGAATGTCATCAGGGAGAAATCCGCTCGCTCGCGTCGCGACAGGGTTACGGTGGTAGTCCCGCAATCTATGTCTATAGTGCCGTTTTGCACGGCGTCCAACTTGTCTTCGGGCAAGCTCAGCGGAACATAGCTTATTTTCATTTCTTCAAGGCCGGTCACTTTCTTCACCGCCTTGGCCACGGTCTTGCACAAAGCGATTGAATAGCCGGTTGGATTACCTTCCGCATCCAAAAACGACATAGGTGGTGCATCAGGGACAAACCCGATTTTTAGCTCCCCGGATTCGGCTATGCGCTTGAGCGTTCCACTAAGTTCCGCAGCGCTGGCTGCCGCATTGATCAAGCAAAGCGCTGTCAGAATGAATGCCAGTCGTCGCATCAGGTGCTCCTCGTTGTCAGTTACTCCGGAATGGTGTTTAGCTGATACATTGCAGCAAGTATCTGCGATGGGCGGATACCGATACGACCAATCCACTTGTTATACATTTGGGCGTTTTGCCCACTGCGGTAAAGTTGCACCAGGGCTTTGTTGGCAACCAGTCGAAAATCCGCATCGTTTCGGCGTACAACCAAACCGTATGGTTCGTAGGAAAAAGTTTCGTTACTTAGAGAGTAACGCTTGGGGTTGAGCGCCTCGATAACCTGTCCGATCAATACAATCTGGTCGGACGCGAAAGCATCGACACTGCCCTTGTTCAAACGATTCATGCCCTCGTTACGGTCTACCACTGAAACAATTTCAGCGTCGATGAGGTTTTTCTTCAAATAGGCTTCCAGCTGCCCGGCTGTGGTGGTGCTTTTCACAACGCCGACTTTCTTGCCTGCAAGATCAGACATGCCCTGAATACCGCTTTCAGCCAGTGACAGTATGCTGCCCCCGGTTACGAATGTGGGAATCGTAAAATCGACCTCTTGCTGACGTGTCATTGTGATCGTAGTCGAGCCGCACAAGATATCGATCCTGCCGCTCTTCACCGCCGACAGTCGTTCATCGGATGCTATGGGAACAAACTTTATCTCGATGTCGCTCTTGCCCAGGTGGGTTTTTACAGCAGCGGCGATCCGCCGGCACAGATCCACTGAATAGCCGGATGGTTGGCCCTCTGAGTTGTCATACGAAAGCGGACTCGCATCCGATCGATATCCGATCACAAATTCCCCGGTTTTCGATATCTTGTCCAGCGTGCCATCCGGCTCGTGTGCAAATACTCCCGTTAGTGGTGCAAAGAGCATTGCACCTAGTAAGAGTCCTGTGGCGAGGTATTTTTTATTCATTGTTGTCTCCTGTCACTGACGCCACAGGGTATCAGCAAGCGAGTTGCGGCACTAGAACCGATTGTTCTGAAACGATTCGTCCGATCCCGCTCACATAGCCAGCGGGATGGAATTCTTGATTTTCAGATCCATAACGGCATCCAGCCGGCTTTCAATCTGGACGAACCGTATGACTTTCACACCCGGCAGGAAACGGCCAAGTTTCTTCGCGTTCTTTTTCGACGCTTTCACGCGGCCGGCTTCGATGGCAAACGACTCTTTGAGCAGCCGAGCCGAAGTGTCATCATCCATCGATTCGTAGTTTTGAGCATAATCCGTAATCAGTTTTACGAATCTGTCATTGAGCTTGCCCACATCTGCGCGATATTCGCGATAAACGGGCCAGAATTCTTCGCTCTCGTCCGCAGAAAAATCAATATTGTCGGCGATTATCATGGTTCGTTGCGCTTCAGTCACCTGGCGTTGCATTTCCACGGCACTGTTGAGTGCCGCAATGTCGAGCTCTTCCACTGCCAGGGCGGGCAGGGCGAGGCTAACGGCGAGTAGGGTAAGTACGAATTTCACTGGGTGCATAGTGATTTCCTGAGTCATGGTTGAGGCCCGAAGGGCCCGTATATTGCGGTTATTGGAGCAAGGCGTGACGTTACAGCAGGCAGGGTTTGAAGTCACTAAGCCGCGTGATGCCTGAAAACACCCGAATTCAACAAGTATCAACGATAAACTTGCGTTTAAGGCGAAGTTATCCGAAATACACGGGAATAACAGAAAAGAATCGAAAAGATGGTAAAACCTGGAAAAGTCGTCTAAAAGTCTTTAGTTCTCTTTGATAGTTACTAATTCAAGTCGTAAGGATGCATTTTCATCCCGGCGCAGCTCCAAAAACCGCCCGTCGATGTGATAACCGGTCGCGGCCTCGATTCCCTTTAGAAACGCCGTTTCCCGTCGCATGATCGCATCAGGGCAGGCCATACGAGTGGTGCCGAGCACACCGACCTCAAGCGTACTGTCGGTGGCGACGAAGGTGCCAAAAAATCGGTTGCAACCCGCGAATCCCGAAATCTTGCCGTCGGGTTGAAAGTGAACGAACGCCCTTTGTTCATCATCAGAGCCGCCCGAGCGTGCATACCAGGCACCTGAGATGATCGTGACCGGGACATTGCCATCGGTGTCCTGACCAGCGGACTCCATCGAACGCAGATTTTTCAGCATCGCGAATGCAAGTCCGGCGAGGAACAGCATGAAAAAAAGAAAGCCGAGAGTTTGTCGCATCGGAAGACCATGAAATCAAATAGGAGAGGCTAGTCTAAACAATCCTGAAACATCGATAAATACTTCCGTAGGAGTGCGTATTAACTTTCACGGTAGTGGCAGCAAGTGTGTCGTAAGATCAGGCTATGCCAGATTACATCAATGCCGATATGCGCAAACGGCTTCTCACGCTCCGCGAGGAACTTGAATCTGTAGCGGAAACCAGTGAGAAATCGTCGCAGGTGGTTGAACTTGATCAGACCAAGGTTGGTCGCTTGTCACGTATGGATGCCATGCAGGCTCAGCAAATGGCACAGGCCTCTGGCAGGCGCCGGGAATTGATATTGCGACAGATTTCGGCGGCACTGGCACGCATTGAAAAAGATGACTACGGCTATTGCCGGTCCTGCGACGAACCAATCGCACATAAACGACTTGAGTTTGATCCGACGGCATTGCTTTGCATCAAGTGTGCGAACGAAGCGGAGCAGTAATTCGTTCAACTATTTCAAGATGCCCCACACGAGGACGCCAAGATAGGACCCGAGTGCGGTACCAAGATTGCCGACGAGGATTCCAGGCAGAATCAACTCTTTCCAGCCCTTTGCCGAAGCAATTGCCGCTGCTGTCGTAACGCCTCCTATACAGGCCGTGGATCCAATAATGGCTGCTCGCAGATCGATTCGCGCAAAATGAACAATCGTCAGTAGAAATACGGTGTGCACAGTCAGCAGAATCGCAACGTATATGAAGAAGACAGGTCCGGTTTCTGCAAGTATCCATATATCGGCACCGGCGCCGACAGCGACAAGGAACAGGAAAATAAGAACCAGGCCAGCTTCGAAATCACCCGACATTTTGTCAACAACGGGTCGGGCGAAATTACCGATCACCAAAGCGAACGCGGATGTGATCAGGATGCCCAGTGATTCCTTGCCGAGCATCGTGGCCAGTTGCCGGCCAGCCTCGACCAGCATGAATGAAACAAATATAGCCAGGCATAAGCCCGCAAGGTTCAGGTCCTTAATGACGAACGCAACAGATTCGTGTTTTGTTTGCTTATCATCAACCCCGGCGTATTTTTCAACATGGAACCAGCGTGCAATTCCCAGCCCTGGCAAGGCGATAAGAAAGATCGTCTGGAAATTGGTCGCGATGACATCTGCAGCGACGATTGACGTCAGCGAAACACTGTCCTGGAAGTCTGTTGCGATAGCGACCGCGGCCAGGTTCGCACTGCCACCGGTATAGGTTGCTGTTAACAGGCCGCCTGTTACAGCGCGCAGGTCACCTAGCGGAACCAGCGCCGTAGCGGCAAATACACCCAGTACCACTCCAACCGCCCCGATAAGAAATGCGGTAAGCGTCGACCCGCCGTCGACGATTATCTGCCGCAGATTTGCTCGAAATAACATCAGCGGAATTGCCAGCGGCAGCAGTTGAGAATAAATGGTGTCGTAAACGGCGGCGGTAGTGGGAAGAATCCGCAGGTTCGCCAACAACATGGCGAGTGACATAGCAATGATTACGCCGGTCAGTGTTTTGCCGATCCAGGTTTTTTGTTCGGCCCAAAAACCGGTGCCGACCAATGCGAATACAGCGCCCCAAAGTAGAAAATCTGAATCGGCGCTGATCAAGCTCATGCAGCGCGACTAATGCGGTTACGGCCGGCGTGCTTGGCCATGTAAAGCGCATTGTCTGCGCGACTCATCCAGTCCTCGGCAGTCTCGCCGGCATGATGTTGTGCGACGCCGAGAGATATCGTGACGTCACTACCGGCTGCCAGTTCGTATGCTTCGACAATAGTACGAAGTTGCTCTGCAAGGCGTGCCGCATTTTCAAGGTTCAGGTTTTCAGCGACTATGACGAATTCTTCGCCACCGATGCGATAGATGTTGTCAGTCACGCGGATTCGCATTCCAACCAGTTCCGTTATCTTGATCAATATCTCATCGCCTTTCGCATGGCCGTGCTGGTCATTGACTTGTTTGAAATGATCCAGATCGAGCATGAGCATCGAGCATGCAATGTCGGTACGCATTCCAGCCGCAATCGCTTCGTCCAGTTTTTGCTGTAGCGCGCGCCGGTTGCCGACACCAGTTAACGGATCCTTTGTTGCCAGGTGCATTAGCTCATCTCGCTGGCCACGCGTAATGGTCGCAAATGCGTAGGCGAGCGCACAGGTTACGCTGGTGGTGATCAAAATGGAGATCAGCGCAAACGAGTCAAACTTATTTATGATAATAGGAGCGATCCCGGCAATCGCCAGCATGGAAATCAGCAGGGCTTCGCGCCGTTCAATCATGAAAAACACACCGACCAGCACCGGGTAGATCCAGAAAACCTGGGTTGCACCTTTCAAGTAATTGGTCAGGAGCAGGCCAACAACTGCAACCAGGGCGAGAGAAACACTGGCGACACGGACATTGCGTGTTTTGTATAGATACCAGGACAGGCCAGCGAGGCCGATGACGATGGCAGTATCGAGCAGTGCGATCAGGTACTCCCCATTCAGGAAGCGGATGATCGCGAAAGGGAACACGCCGACGGCGCCGACGATGCCCAGCATCAGTGGCAGGAACTCTTCGACAATTGGTTTGTTGTTAATCACTTGAAAATCCGTCGCCAAAAGTGTCAGGCATCGCGAATTCTCAGGTTACCCAACTTTGCCAGCATTGTCCGAATTTGGTTCACAAATATCAGGCAAAAAAAAGGGTCAGCGAATCGCGTCCCGACCCTATTAGTTTTCCAGGTGGTCTACTTGGCGGCTTTTCGTTCTTTCGCCTCTTTAATGACCTCTTCCGCGACATTGGCCGGGCATGGCGCGTAATGAGCAAACTCCATCCCAAACTGCCCGCGGCCCGATGTCATCGTTCGTAAATGACCGATATAGCCAAACATTTCGCCAAGCGGTGCCTCAGCCCTGACCCGAGTTCCAGTGACACCGGTATCCTGTGACTTGATCATTCCACGACGACGATTCAGGTCCCCAATGACATCGCCAACATGATCGTCGGGCGTAAAGACGTCGACTTGCATAATCGGCTCGAGGAGCTGTGGTACTGCCTTGGGCACCGTTTGCCGATACGCGCTCTTGGTTGCGATTTCGAATGCCATGGCCGACGAGTCGACTGCATGGAACGCACCATCGAGCAATGTGAATTTCACGTCGAGCAGCGGATAACCGGCGAGGGTGCCTTCTGCCATGCTGACGCCAAACGCTTTTTCGATCGCAGACCAGTACTCCCGTGGAACGTTACCGCCGGTTACTTTGGATTCAAAGGTGTAGCCACTGTTCAGTTCACCGGGTTCGATTCGGTATTCCATTTTCGCGAACTGGCCGGATCCACCGGTTTGCTTCTTATGTGTGTAGGTGTCTTCAACAATCTTCGTAATCGTTTCACGATACGCAACCTGCGGCTTGCCAACATCGACTTCCACGCCGTGCGTTCGCTTCAGAATGTCGACTTTGATGTCGAGGTGCAGCTCGCCCATACCCTTGATGATGGTCTCGCCGGAATCTTCATCCGTGGCCACGCGGAAAGAGGGGTCTTCCTGGATCATCTTGTTGAGTGCAACGCCCATTTTCTCCGTACCAGCCTTGTCCTTCGGCGCTATCGCAATTGAAATCACCGGATCCGGAAATACCATGGGCTCCAGCGTTGCCGGGTTGTCTGCGTCTGCCAGTGTATGGCCGGTTCGAGTGTTCTTCATGCCAAGCAGCGCCACGATATCGCCAGCCTGGGCCGAGTCGAGTTCCTCGCGGGAATCAGCGTGCATTTCCACAATACGGCCGATTCGCTCTGTCTTGCCGGTGAACGTGTTCAGCACGTTATCGCCTTTCTTCAGCGTGCCGGCATAGATTCGCGTAAAAGTGAGCGCACCGTAGCGGTCATCCATGATCTTGAATGCGAGCGCGCGCAGCGGGGCATCCGGGTCGACAATTACCAGGTCGCCGGTTTCATGACCCTCGAGGTCGATCTCCGGCTGAGGTTTTACCTCTGTCGGGCTCGGCAGGTAATCAACCACTGCATTAAGAACGTTCTGTACTCCTTTGTTTTTAAAAGCAGAACCACACAATGTCGGGAAGAAATCCAGGGCGATCGTTCCTTTGCGGATGCAACGTTTGAGATCGTCAATCGGTGGCTCGTTGCCCTCGAGATAGGCTTCGAGCAGGTCATCATCCTGCTCGACCGCGGTTTCGACCAGCTTCTCACGCCATTCTTCAATCAGATCGGCCATGTCTTCCGGTGGGTCGGTGATCTCGTAGCTGGTTGGGTCGCCAGAGTCGTCCCAAATCCATGCTTTGCGTGTCAGCAAATCGACTACGCCGGTGAAATCGTCCTCAATACCAATCGGCAACACCATGATGAGAGGGTTTGCACCGAGAACATCGTGCACCTGCTTCACTACACGATAATAATCGGCACCGATGCGATCCAGCTTGTTCACAAAAATAATTCGTGCGACTTCGGAATCGTTGGCATAGCGCCAGTTGGTCTCGGATTGCGGCTCAACGCCACCAGAGCCGCAAAACACGCCAATGCCGCCGTCGAGCACCTTCAGCGAGCGATAAACCTCGATCGTGAAGTCAACGTGTCCCGGGGTGTCGATAATGTTCAGGCGATGGCCATCCCATTCGCAACTGGTCGCTGCCGACTGAATGGTAATGCCGCGCTCCTGTTCCTGTTCCATGAAGTCGGTCGTGGCCGCGCCATCGTGAACCTCGCCAATCTTGTGGATCTTACCGGTGAGCTTCAGGATTCGCTCTGTAGTTGTGGTCTTGCCCGCGTCAACGTGAGCAAAAATGCCAATATTTCTGTATGTGCTTAGGTCTTTCATTTTCTCTTCTCAAAAAGGCGGCGTCTGCCACCGTACCGCTGTCAGGATCGTCGGGCGCGCATGATACCGGCGGATCAGGGTAGAAACCAGTGTAATCCGCGACAATTTTCGCCCAGCGTCACACCGTGGTGGTGGTTGGATGGATTTAAAGTGCCGGACTTGAAAAAAATTGGCTTAATCAGTGGCTCGGCAGGGCCTGGCTCAGATTCCCGGCCGCAATTTCTCGCGTGAGATCTCGGCCTGCATCACTTTCATTTCCCAGCGGGTTTTCTGCAGGAAAGCCATTCCGAACAAAAAGCCGCCGACACCGCCGGTCACGTGGGCCAGGACATTGACCATGCCGTGGTCGTCGCTGGTAATCAGCTGGTAAATATCGCCGCCGATAAAGTAGATTGCGAGCGCCCACACGGGTACCTCGATTTTGCCGATGAATACCAGGAACCAGTAGCCGCACAGCATTTGCCCGCGTGGCAGCAGGAACGCGAACAGTCCGATCATGCCCATGACCACCCCGGACAGACCCAGGGTCATGAAATGCTGCCCCGAGGCCACTGCCGACATAGATGAGAAAATTCCGGTACAAATGCTGATGGAGACGAATGTCACCACAAACATGATCGGCCCGATCATTATTTCGACCGCGGCTGCAAAGGCGGCGAAAAAGATCACGTTAAAGATGACATGTGCCCAGTCTGCATGGCCAAACGCAGACATGAACATCTGCAGCGGGTTCCAGGTAGAGGTTTCATAGGCAACCCATGCGTCCGGATCCTCCGGGACACTAAGGTGATATTGATATACCTCCTCCTGCAGCATATTGCCGACGTACACCCCGGTTTCTTCAGCATCAAAACCGGTTACAGGTCTGATGTCGGAAACAATCTCTTCGATCGCCGTCTGCTCGTTGTCCGACAGAGCGATTCCGTGAACAATCGTGACGCACGGATTGTCGCTTTCCGGGGCGATTCGTTTGAACACCATTTCCTTGAAATGGCTTCGCTGCTTATCGCAATGTGCGTAGATCGCGTCCGCATATTCCACTCTGTCAACCTGTTGCTTCGCGAACACGGCCAGGCAAATGAGGCTGATGAGTATCGTCAGCCATGGCACGCGTCGCAACGGGAAATTCGGTTTTATCGGCACGAACAACATGTTGGTAAAACTAGCGCATGTTCGGACGGCTGGCATCGATCTACAGTGGATTACGGGCGAATGCCCGCGACATCTTTTGGCAACTGTGACGTGACGCACAACTGTTACAGTGTATGCAACGCACGCGACCCGGATATCGATTGGAGCTTTGACATGAACGAGAACCAGCAAGAAGCGAAACGTACGGACTTTGTCGTTAACAGGACGGATTTCAGTCAGCAGGCATTTCGTCATGGAAAAGAAACGGCTCCGCTTCTTGACGGGCAGGCGCGGCTCGCTGTAGATAAGTTTGCCCTGACTGCGAATAACATCACATATGCAGTAGTCGGTGATGACATGCGGTACTGGAACTTCTTTCCAGCCGAGGAGGATGGGTTCGGACGTGTTCCCGTCTGGGGCTTTGCCGACGTTATTGAGTCTCGGTGTGAAGGCATTGAACCTGGCGAACGCATATACGGGTTTCTGCCGATCTCGACCGATTTTGTCGCGACCCCCGTCTCGGTATCCGCCGGCGGATTCGTTGACGGCGCGGAACACCGCCAGTCGTTGCACCCGATCTATAATCAGTACACGAAAGTGAGTGGCGACCCTTCGTACGAATCCTCAATGGAAGCACAGCAAATGATCCTGAGGCCGTTGTTCATGACGTCATACCTGATCGAAGATTTTCTTCGAGATAACGAGTATTTCGGTGCCGGGAGAATCATCCTGAGCAGCGCGTCGAGCAAGACGGCAATCGGAACTGCCTATCAGCTGGCACATGCGGAAAGTCCGCCGCAGGAACTGCTTGGCCTGACTTCCGAGGGCAATCGGGATTTTGTCAGCAGCCTGGGCCTGTATGACACCGTGGTCTCGTATGACGACATTGAGAGCCTTGACCCGGCCAGTTCGACTGTACTGGTGGACATGGCCGGCAATGGAGACGTATTGCAACGGTTGCATGCCCATTTGGACGAAGAGCTGAAATACAGTTGCCGGGTTGGCGTGGCACACTGGGACGCCGACGCGGCGCCTGCCGAACTTGCCGGGCCTGAGCCCCAGTGGTTTTTCGCACCTGCACAATTCCAGAAGCGTGCCAGCGAGACAGGCACCGCGCGATTGTTACAGCAGTTCGCTGCTGCCTGGAACGGTTTTTCAGGCTCTACCAATGATTGGATGAAGATTATCGAACGTCAGGGAGAGGACGCCATCCAACAGACTTTCCAGCAGTTACTGGATGGTAATGTTCCGCCATCGAGTGCATTTATCCTGTCTTTCTAATAAGCCACCGAACAAAAACAAGCCTTTTGCATCAAAAGAGATCAAAATAGACGGTTGTGCCATTTTGACCGGAGAAACGTTGGTGTCGTTTAGATTCAAGCGAATACTGTTCATTGCTTCAATTGTAATTGTCGCGGTCGCTGCGGCCGCCGGTCTTTCCCAGCTTAAGCCACCACCGAAATCAGAGCCTGTAGGTAACGTGGAATTACTGATCGATGTGCAGACGCTTGAAGCTGGCAGCTACAGTTTCGTCATCGAAAGCCAGGGCACAGTCCGACCGTTGACTGAAACAATTTTGAGCGCTGAAGTATCCGGATCGATTATCAGTGTGTCGCCCAAGTTTATCGCCGGAGGTGTATTTGCTGCCGGCGAGGAGCTGATGCGAATCGATCAGACCAATTATGTCGGTGCTGTCGATCAGGCGAATGCGCTCGTGAAACAACGGCAGATCGAATTCGACGGCGCAAAAACGTTGCGTACGCAAGGATATCGTGCTGAGGCAGAATTTGCGGCGGCCGGGGCCGCTCTCGCAACCGCGAACGCGGATCTTATTCGTGCCAGGCGGGATCTTGATCGCACTCGAATTCGACTCCCGTACGAGGGTATGGTGCGGAGCCGCACTGCGAACCTCGGACAATTCGTGAACCAGGGCAAAGAACTGGGTGTCGTTTTTGCAACTGATATTGCCGAGGTTCGATTGCCGTTGACCGATCAGGACCTGGCATTCGTTGACTTGCCTGATGCTGTCGAGATTACGGAGTCAGGAGTGTCCGCCGATGGTCCGATTGTGACATTGACGGCTGTACAACGCGGAAGATCTGCGAGCTGGGATGCGAAGATTGTGCGGAGCGAAGGAGTCGTGGATGAGCGCGCTCGTGTTACCTATGCCGTTGCCAGGATCACCGACCCATACCAACTGCATGGCTCGTCTTCGGATGAGACGCCATTGCCCATGGGAACTTTCGTAAGCGCACGTATCGACGGCGCAACGATTGATGTCGCTGTTCAGTTGCCGCGATCATCGATGAGGCGCGGGAATGAGGTGGTTTTCGTTGATGAAGAAAATCGCCTGCGTATTCGGCCGGTCGACGTTATCCGTACCGACGCCGAATACGCCTATGTTGCCGGCGACTCGCTGGTTGGTGAACGAATCAGCCTGACCGCGATCGAATCACCCATAAATGGCGCAAAGGTCCGAACGACCGATGATCCCCCGGAGCTGGCCGAGGGTGAGCAGAAACCGGATTCGGGCAGTGACTCCGGAGGCTGAATACAATGGATCGCATGAATTCGACTAACGAAAAAGGACTAATCGCCTGGTTTGCCAGTAATCATGTGGCAGCCAATCTGCTGATGTTCCTGATCATTACAGCCGGCGTTGTTTCTGCGTTCTCCATACGAAAGCAAACATCACCGGACTTCGAGCTCAATACCATCATCGTCAGAGTTCCTTATCCTGGTGCTGCGCCGCAAGAAGTAGAAGAGGGCGTCGTCATCAAGATCGAAGAGGCGATCCAGGACATTGACGGTATCGTTGAAATTACTTCCGTTGCGAGGGAAGGCCTGGGAACCGTTACGGCCGAGGTTTCGGCCGGGGAAGATCTCATTGAAATCCTGAGTGAAGTCAAAACGCGGGTGGATGCAATCTCGACTTTTCCCGGCCTGACCGAGAAGCCTGTTATTTACAAACAGGAGATTCCGATACACGTCTTGTTTGTATCCGTGTATGGAGATCTCGACGAGTTCACGCGCAAGGAACTGGCGCAGCAAATTCGCGACGACCTGATGGCCATTCCTGCAGTAAACCAGGTGCAGTTTCTGGGCAATCAGGACTATGAAATCAGTGTAGAGGTGTCGGAACACGTACTGAGGCAATACGGATTGACGATGACCGAAATATCCGAGGCGATCAGGCGATCTGCCATCGATCTGCCGGGTGGAACGATCAATACGCGTGGTGGAGATATCCTGCTACGCACGGAAGGCCAGGTTTATACGGGGGAGGACTACGGTAATCTTGTACTACGGACCTATCCGGACGGGACACGTCTTACGCTTGCAGACGTAGCGACGATAAACGATGGGTTTGTTGAGCGAAGTGGTTTTGGTCGCTTCAACGGCAAGCGAACCGCAACATTGAGAATTCTTGCCGGTGGCGAGCAAAACGAACTGGCAACGGCGGCGGCAGTAAAAGAATACATTGAGAAAAAGTCCGACTCGCTGCCGGATGGTGTATCCATGGATACCTGGATTGATCGATCGCATTACCTGAAAGGCCGGCTCGAACTCATGTTGAGCAACATGGTTCAGGGCGCTTTCCTGGTGTTCCTGACCTTGAGCCTGTTTCTTCGCCTGAAAGTGGCGGCATGGGTCATTGTTGGAATTCCGATAACCTTTTTCGGTGCAGTGTCATTGATGCCGTTCGGCCCATGGCCGGTCACGATTAATATGCTCAGCCTGTTCGGCTTCATCCTCGTACTTGGAATCGTGGTGGATGACGCGATCATTATCGGCGAAAGTGTCTATACCAAGATACGGTCCGATGGCCACTCCCTCGACAACGTGATCAAGGGAGCCAGAAGAGTTGCCACGCCGGCTACGTTCGGGGTTCTCACAACGATCGCGGCGTTTGCGCCAATGTTATTTGTTGGTGGTATTCCGGGGCCGTTTTTTGAAGCGATGTCAGTGGTTGTAGTGTTATGCCTTTTATTTTCCCTGGTGGAGTCGAAGCTTATCTTGCCGGCGCACCTCGTACACGCAAACATCCAGCCCGTCGACGAAAATGTGATTTTCGCGCCTTATGATTCAGTGCACCCTGTACGCTGGCCATCGAAGTTTTTCCAGCGTGTGCAGCGGCATGTGCAACATGGACTAAACTCGCTTATTCATAATACGTACAAGCCATTACTGGAGCGGGCGATCGATAACCGCGGTGTAACGATCGCGTTATTCATTGGCGTGCTGATCCTCACGTTTGGCATCATGAGCAGTGGGGTTGTCCGTACTGTATTGTTTCCGAAGGTTCCGGGTGATTTTATCCTGATGGATCTGACCATGCAGAGCGGAACTGCGCCAGAGGTTCGAAACGCCGCAATGGAAAGACTTGAATCGGCAATACTGGCCATCAATGACGAGTTTCAGATCGAACATCCGGGGGAAGAGGATCCGGTTAATCATGTTGGTGCTTTTCGGCGAAGCGACAACACCGGCATCATTTTCGTTGAGATCTCGAGAAACGAAGATCGGCGACTGGAAGCCAGCGACATTACGAAAATGTGGCGTGAGAGCGTTGGCGAAATTGCCGGTGTCAAAGATCTGACATATTCAGATGGCGATCAGTTCGGCGGCGGTCCTCCGCTCAGTTTCAATCTGATTGGTGATAACCTGACGACACTGCAAAATGCGGCTGCCGAGTTACAAGAGAAACTGCAGGACTATGATGGCGTCTTTGACATTACGAATTCTCTGGATTCAGGCGGAGAAGAGATTCGGCTCTCCATCAAGCCGGAAGCGGAAGCGCTCGGTTTGACTATGTCATCGCTGGGTCGCCAGGTACGACAAGCGTTTTATGGTGAGGAAGCGCAGCGAATTCAGCGCGGCAGGGACGAATTGAAGGTGATGGTTCGGTATCCACAGGAATACCGGCGCTCAATTGCTGATCTCGAGAACATGCGGATTCGCACGCCGGCAGGCGATGAAGTGCCGTTTCAGTCGGTTGCTGAAGTTGAATACGGCCAGTCGTATTCGAGGATTCGGCGACTGAATCGCAAGCGTGCAGTGACAGTGTCGGCGGATATCGATCCGGATCTTGTGGAGCCTGGTGAAATCATCAAGGAGATAACAGAGGATTACATACCGGGGCTGTTGTCCAGGTATTCGGGCGTTGAATATTCTCTTGAGGGGGCTAGTCTTGAGGAAGTAAACCTTGTTCGAAACCTGATGTATGCGTCGATAGCTGCGTTGTTTCTGATCTATGCGCTGCTTGCCATACCACTGCATTCCTATTCGCAGCCGCTCATCATTATGTCGGTTATTCCATTCGGACTGATCGGCGCGGTGTTTGGGCACATCGTAATGGGCAAAGCGATCAGTATGTTTTCCCTGTTCGGATTGATTGCGCTGGCAGGCGTTGTCGTTAATGACAGCCTGATCATGGTTGATTTCATCAACAAAGCCAGAGAAGAGGGCGCGAGAATCAAGGAAGCCGTGATTCAGTCCGGCACGCTTCGATTCCGGGCGATCATCCTGACATCGCTCACTACTGCCGTGGGCCTGATGCCAATCATGTTTGAGAAAAGCGTGCAGGCTCAATACGTAACGCCGATGGCGATTTCGATGGCTTTCGGAATTATCTTCGCGACAGTAATTACGCTGTTTCTGATTCCGTCGTTATATATGTTGCTGCTCGATTGGGGTTTCTTCCTGCGCAGGAGCAAGTTGCTGATGATGGGCAAGGAAGCGGAATACAACGCATTGATCAAACCGGTTTGACGGTCGGGCGGGATCGCGGCTGGAAGCCGCTTCTACGAGTGGCTGCGGCAAACCGTAGGAGCGGCTTCCAGCCGCGATTCCCTGATCAACGGCGCAGGATCGCAAACCAGCGGGCGATGTTCAGTAAGCTCATCAACGAGGCTGACACATAAGTAAAGGCAGCCGCCTTGAGAATTCTACGGGCATGCGGCAGATCCGAGTCTTTTAGAATTTGATGTTCCTGTAACATCGGCAGTGCACGTCCAAAACTTGCGTCAAACTCAGTAGGCAATGTAACCATATGCACCAGCGTGGAGCTTGCCAGCGTCAGCAGGCCGCCGGCGAACATGAATATGCCAATGCCAGGCACACGTGTCACTAGTCCGATGAACGGTGCGACAATCAGGATACCAGCACCGAGTTTCTCCACTTTTTGCATTCCCCGCACGAGCAAACCCCGAATGCGAAGCGGTCCATAGGCTTCCTTGTCCTGTATTGCATGTCCAACTTCGTGGGCAGCCACTGTAATTGCAGTCAGTGAGTGGCCGTCAAATTTGTCTTCAGTCAGTCGTACCGCCTTGTCATTCGGGTCGTAATGATCGCCAGACTCCGTCTTCTCGACTTTGACATGCTGCAGGTCATTCTGGTCCAGCAACAAACGGGCGAGGTCGGCGCCGCTGCCAGAGTAGCGATTCTTTGGCTCTGAATATTTGGCAAGTATGCGTTGTACCCAAAGGCCGGGACCGAAAACGAGCGCCAGTATTGGCAGTGCAATGATCAGGAAACGCATGGCACCAGTTTAGCGGCGAAAGGCTCGCTGTACTATGATCGGGAAAATCATTTTGAGGAAGTTGCGTTGACTGCGGACCAGATCATCCTGTTTTCCCTGTTGTTTTTTGTATTTGTATTCCTGATATGGGGGCGATGGCGTTATGATCTGGTCGCGTTCGTGGCTCTCCTCGCTGCATTGCTCACTGGTGTCGTACCGAAAGAGCTGGCTTTTTCCGGGTTTGGGCATCCAGCCACAATCATTATCGCGCTGGTTCTGATCATCAGTCGCGGCCTTTCAAATTCAGGTGCCATCGAGTTGCTGGCACGCGTGGTTATCTCGGGCAGCCGCAAGCTGGCCGCTCATATCGCGATCATGTCATCGCTTGCTGCTGTGCTGTCAGCCATGATGAATAACGTTGCAGCGCTCGCACTGCTGATGCCGGTTGATCTTCAGGCCGCCGCCAAAGCAAAAAGAAGTCCTTCGCTGTCCCTGATGCCATTGTCGTTTGCATCAATTCTAGGCGGCATGATCACGCTAATTGGCACGCCGCCTAACATAGTGATTGCAGAGTTTCGTAATGACGCACTTGGCGAGCCGTACAAAATGTTTGACTTCGCTCCTGTAGGTATCGCAGTTGCAGTTGTGGGCATCGCCTATGTCACGCTGATCGGGTGGCGCCTGTTGCCAAAATCATCCCGTGATGTCGACAGTACCAGGGAACTTTTTGATCTGTCAGACTATATTGCGGAAATCAAGGTTTCGGAGGATTCTGCCGCTATTGGAAAACGTGTCAGCGACCTGGATGAGGTGGTCGAAAAAAGTGATGTCGAAATTTTGGGACTGATCAGGCGGGGCAGACGCATGCCTGGCCTTGCCAGGAATGTGGAGGTTCGTGGTGGCGATATTCTCGTGGTTGAGGCAAATCCTGCAAACATTGAGGAGTTGCTGGGCAAGATGAAGTTCGAGTACGTCGGTTCCGGTGTGGCTTTGCTAAAGGAAGAGCACTTGCTGCTCAGCGAGGTTGTGGTCCCCGAGTCTTCACGGCTTACCGGCCGGTCGACTGCATCTATACGACTCCTTTATCGTTACGGGGTCGCCCTGGTCGGTGTGTCAAGACGGGGCAAGCGATTCCGGGATCATGTTCGACAGCTCACTATCCAAACGGGGGATGTTCTGCTTTTGTTAGGATCTGACGAGCGCCTGACCGACGTGACAGGGCGTCTCGGACTGTTGCCACTGAAGAGCCGCGGGCTGGAGGTGTTGAAGCGCGACAAGGCCTGGACTGCGGTGGCAATCTTTGCGACCGCAATTACGATTGCCAGTTTTGGCGTGATCTATTTGCCGGTTGCCCTTGGTTGCGTTGCTGCTTTGTATGTATTGCTCGATATAGTGCCAATACGCCGGGTTTACGATTCGGTCGAATGGCCGGTGATCGTGTTGCTGGGCTGCATGATTCCCATTGGCGGTGCACTGCAATCAACTGGCGGGACAGCGCTTATCGCAAACGGAATCGTTGATATTTCCGCGGGGTATTCTGCTGTTGTGGTTCTGACGCTTTTGATTATCGTCACCATGACCCTGTCGGATGTCATGAACAATACGGCGACCGCTGTAATCGCGGCACCCATCGCGATTGAGATCGCGAATCGGCTCAGTGTAAATCCGGACCCTTTCTTGATGGGTGTTGCGGTGGCTGCCTCCTGTGCGTTTCTGACGCCCATCGGTCACAAGAATAATACGCTGATCATGGGGCCGGGCGGTTATCGCTTCGGCGACTACTGGCGGATGGGTTTGCCGCTTGAGATCCTGGTCATCATTATCTCGGTTCCCGTAATTCTTTACGTTTGGCCCCTCTGAATATGGCGGGAATATGTAAAATACATGTCGCCAATAACAGGACAGATGGTCACAAACTGACACACATTTTCCTGGAAATTATTGAGCATTCCCTCAATAACCAAACAAAAAAAGTCTGCAGTTCAATAACTTAGGAACCTCCCGAAAAGGCTCTCGAGTTGGCACAAGCATTGCATTTGTCTTAGCTATACATGGAATGTTGATGATGTGTGATGAGCGCATCAAGCGCGGAGAAAAGGAATGATGATGAGCAGACAAGTTATTCAGGATTGGATATCGAGCGAAGTGCACCTCAGCTACGGAGCTTGCCGGGATGTGAAATACACAATCTTCAAGGAAGGCGACAAAGTTTTTCAGGAAATTGCCGACGTTGATGGAACGCCTGTACACACACTCGAATTGCCGGAGGGACTGGCACTCGAGAAAAGCAGCTACGAAGTCATGTTGCGATATGTATTGGCGGACGTCGTCAATTCATAAAGTGGGCTTCCGCAATTACTGCACGGAGAGTTTGACAATGGAAATTAACTTACTTGATATCGCATCGGAGAAGACCTCTGATCCGAGACAGCTTGACGATCTGGAGGAGTTGCGTCGCTGCGCACTGGAGGTCGCTGAAGTCGAGCGACGCCAGACGACGAATACCGCGGCACATCAGATCAATGATGCAGTGCTCGCCGAACTCGATGAGATAGAAGAAGCGAAGGGTCGTGTATTCGTTCTGCAATCCAGGTTTTGCCGCCGTGCGGATACAGCCAGTGAGGCGATTCAGTCGATTGTTGGATTTGAGCGCGAGGAACTGGATTTTCTGCATTTGCTATCCGATCTCTCTGGCTATGATGAACAAGCACGGTTGCAGCCATTACTGCGCAGCAAGGAAGAGTTGGTCGACGGCATGGAGCAGTTCGTCGACACCTGGAAGTAGCCAGTTCTTTCATTCGCCCGCCTGACGGGCGAATTGATTCATCATGTGATGTTCAGCTTTGTCGGCGCTCTGCCGGACCGCTACTATTCATTGTTTGGCCGCGCGCCGTCAGCGCGGAGGTGAGCAGATTGTCTGTCATGGAGCATTACTCGAGTGTCGAGTCCCTGCTGGCGAAACTAAAACCGGCTGAACCCGTTTACTGCATTTACCCCCACGTTTATGAACGCGCAGCCCGCGATTTCGTAAACGGGTTTCCTGGTCGTGTGTTGTATGCCGTAAAAGCTTGCATGGAACCTGCCGTGCTCAGGATACTTATCGACTCGGGCATCCAGCATTTTGATTGCGCATCGCTGGTCGAGGTCGAAGCAGTAAATGCCCTCGACAACGAAGCTACGTGCTACTTCATGGTGCCAGTTCGAACGCGCGGTGAAGCGCAGGTTGCACAGAAAAAGTTTGGAGTGCGTCATTTTCTTGTCGATCACGTGAGCGGCATAGAACGCCTTGAATCGGAAATCGACATGCGAGAATCGGTGGTTTTTGCTCGCATGGCAGTACACCATGAATCTGCCATGCACGATCTGTCGGTGAGATTTGGTGCGCCGGTGGACGAAATCCCATCATTGATAGCAGCTATCGCTAAGGCAGGCGCTGAACCTGCGCTCGCTTTTAACGTCGGTTCAATGGTCACCAGCCCCGACGCATACCGGCACTCAATAAATGTCGCTACAAACCTATTGCAGGAGTTGCCCATCGAAATTCGTCTTGTAGATATTGGTGGCGGCTATCCCAGATCCTATCCGGGATTCGAAGTGCCTCCCCTCGGGGATTATTTCGACGGCATTCGAGAGGCCGGAAGCCAGCTACAGCTTGCTGAAGGTGGAGAGATTCTTGGCGAGCCAGGGCGTGCCCTTGCGGCACCCGGACTCTCGGCAATATCCGAGGTGATACAGCGTAAAGAATACCGCCTGTACCTGAACGACGGCATGCATGGCATTTTCTGGGATCTGCGTTACAAAGGGCAGGAAGAGTTTGCCTGGCGTTGCTATCGTGATGGTCAGATTCTGGAGGGCAACCTGCAACCGTTTACTCTGTATGGCCCGACCTGTGATTCAAGAGATGTGTTACCCGCCAAGGTCGATTTGCCGGATGACATCCGTACTGGCGATCACCTGGAGTTCGGTGGATTGGGTGCTTACAGCCTTAGCGGCCGGACTGATTTCAATGGACGTTACTCCGATCATATTGTGATAATTGATTCCCTGGATCAGTATCCGCCCGGGGACAAGCTCTACAACATCTAACTGCCTGCACTGGTTGAGTAAGCCGCTTTCAGTTCCTGCAGTCTGTCCCGCTCCCACTCGGCGAGATTCAGCTCGATCGCCCAGAATCCGAAAATCCAGAGAAACGCATCCCATGCGTATAACCAGTAGTGCGTAAACGCCCAGATGAATCCGTTCAAAATGAGAATGAGATACAAAAAGGATTTGGTCTGTCTCGCGACCGTCAAAGCGAGGCTGGAGAAGCGGTCGGCTGCCTGAAGCCACACTTCAAGCTCGATCAGTAACACGACAAGAATCCAGACAATGGCATTGACGACATCGACCCATCCCATCCACCGGATGTGCTGCAATGTGCTGGCATCAACAACGGAGACTTCATCTGCTATGTGGTAAAACCTGCTGTCATCTGACAGTTCTTTACAGTTTGCGGATGTAATCTCCCGATAAGTAATCACATCGGTTTGCAGTGAAATGCCCTGGTCGGCCAGTTCGCAGATGTTAGTGACGCCGGTAACCTCGCTTACCACATAGTTTTCCAGCGTTTCTGCCGTGTAACCAAAGGCAGCGTAGCCAATAGAGATGTAACAGATCAAGCGTGCGCCATGCAGCGCCTTGGGAACCCATCCTTTAAACGCCTCGTCCGGAAGCGCATAAGTTTCCAGCTCAAACAGAAAGACCAGCCCGAGCCATGCCGCCATATCGATGCTGGTCGAAAATTGCTGAACGATGTCTGCCAGCAAGGCATTTTCCGGCAGTGCTGCCCGATAGGCCAGGTAGTCGTCGGTCATATAAAAGCCAAAATCGACGACCAGCCAGCTGTAAACCGAATACTTGATGATCTTCGCTATCCGAGGCCTGGTCAGGAGCGGGATCAGAAACGACTTGATCGTAAGAGGACGTCGTATCGTCGTCGCCTCGATTCCGTTTCCTGAATCTGTCAAAACGCTACTTCTCCTCTTGCGCGAGTACCGAGCATCGCAAACTGGGTCCCGGTGTCAATAGCAATGCCGGTATACGGATGATGTTAGAGTACCGATGGCAGCGAACGATTAGAAATCACACAGGTGAGCGATGATCAAGCGCAGGCAAGTCGGAATAGCAAGCATTGCTATTGGCATGGTCTGGGTACTGACTGCCTGTCAGATGCCTCCGCCCACCAAGGACGACACCACGGAGCCAACGGAAGAATATCGAACCCTGACAGGAAAATTCGCTGAAGAGGGTGTGAGCAGTTCGCTCGTTGCAGACGAAGCGTATATCGGCCCGGATGATTTCTATGTCCGATACACGCGTGATGATGGCGTCATTTTTGCCGGCGGTCGCTGGTCGCACCGATTGGATATCAGTGCGATCGAGCAGCAAACAGACGGTACCTATGGCGGTCCGTACATACTGCCGATTGAGTATCAGCAGTCGATTCGCTGGCCCAACGTTCCGGGCGACCTCATTACACCAAGAATCTTGAGTAGCGAGGTATGGTTACGTTTTCTCAACAGTTTGTTCGTATCGGTTCTGCCGCAGGATAATAAAGCGGGCGTCGTCATGCACTTCGATGCAGATGACTACTTTTTATACCTCAACGAACGAGGCGACATAGAAGCACGCCTGATAATCGACAAACCATCTGACTTCGCTATCAGAGAACGCATTGGTTTTGGCGATTTCATCAAACGTGGGATGCCCCAACTAAAGATTTTCCTTGCCAATGAAGGCATAAAGGAGCGCCGTATTGTATTCAATACCGGAGATGTGGGACCTTACTCACTGCCGTTCATTTATGTCGATGTGGATTTCCCGATTGCGATTTTCATCCGCTACCCGCCGGCGCCACGCGATGGAGCCGTTTATCAGGGCGGGACGCAAAAAGCGCAATCCGTCGGTCACATAGCGCAAAGTCATTTGGGTGGCTTGCTGGTGCGCCCGGTATCGTCCGTGTTTCGGCTGCTGTTTTTCGCCAAGGATGCCGCCGTTGAAACAGTAAAGCCCACCTGGCTGGTGAACCTGGAGTCACAACCGATCCCGCCGCTCAATGAGGGTCCTGGAATGGACCTGGTCGCCTGGGAAGAAGAGCTCGATCGCATAACCAACCGGGAGGCGACCCGTGGAGAGATCGACTTCCTGATTGACGGTGCAGAGTACTTCACTCGCCTCATAGACGTGTTAACGACGGCGGAGAAGTCGATCAGAATTCGTACCTATATTTTCGACAATGACGATTTTGCGCAACAGGTTGGCAATCTTCTGCGGCGCCGGTCTGACGACGGCATCGAGGTCAAGGTCCTGCTCGACGGGCTCGGGACTATCTGGGCGACTGGTGCGGCGGACGAGTCGATGCCGGAGGACTACGTACCACCAGCCTCAGTTCGCGAGTTTTTGTCGAACGATTCCGGTGTTTCGGTGCGCCAGACAAAAAACCCGTGGCTTGTTGCCGGTGATCATGTCAAGACAACGATAGTTGATGACATGATTGCTTTCACCGGGGGAATGAACATCGGTCGTGAATATCGCTACACCTGGCATGACATGATGATGGAACTGCGTGGACCGGTAGTCGATATTATAAACCACGAATTTCAGGATGCCTGGGTGCATGCGGGAATAACCGGTGACTTCGGATTATTCTTTCAAAAATTCAAATTAAGACGGAAACATGCGGAAGACGTCGGGTATCCACTCAGGGTTTTGTTCACCCGTCCCGGTAACGCCGAGATATTCCGGACTCAGCGCGATGCCATACGCAATGCGAAAAGCCATATCTACATCGAAAATGCGTACTTTACCGATGACGCGATGTTGTACGAACTGGCACGCGCCAGGAAACGCGGTGTCGACGTGCGGGTCATTTTGCCATTGTTTGGCAATCACGGACCGATAAACAGGAGTAACGTGCTGGCGGCGAATGCGATGCTGGAGCATGGCATTCGGGTCTACGTCTATCCCGGCATGGCACATGTCAAGGCCGCGATTTTCGATGGCTGGGCATGCCTCGGTTCCGCAAACTGGGACAAACTGAGTTTTCGCACGAATAAGGAACTGAATATCGCGACATCGCACCCGGCGGCCGTCAACGAGCTGCGGCAACGGCTGTTTGAAGAAGACATCAGCAAGTCTGTGGAGCTGACCGAGCCATTCCCGGCACGTTGGTCCGACCACCTTGTTGAGGTGTTGGCCGACTATGTGATGTGATCCGCTGCTTACCAAGCAAGGCTTATTCCAAAAAAATATCGAACATTCGACGAAATTGCTGGTCGAAGCGTCCCAATATCAAGAATCGGCCAATTTTTTCGGGAGCCCCCAAGTGCGAAAATTTGTATTGTTAATGATAATCACCATCGGCATTCCTGCTTGTGCGTCTACTCAGACTGCTTCCAGCGGTTCTTCCGGCACTGATGCGGTGGAAGAAACCACCGCCAAGGTCGAGAAGAAACGATGTCGTCGTGATGCATCGACGGGAACCCGGCTTGGATCAAAACGGATTTGCGACTGACGTTCTGCTGGTAGCATTGCGCTGCCAAATTCGCTGGTTTTGTTGACGGAAATGAGACCTGCCTCATCGACAGAACAGCCTGATGTGCTAATTTCTGTAGTCTTCGTATACAGAAAAAATTGAGCACCCGGGTAATGTCTTAATGGGCAAAGAAACAGTCATAACAGCGAATGATCTACCACCGGATGTGGTTGAAGCGATCAAGGGCGGCCACAAAATCGAAGCGATAAAGTTGCTAAGAATGGCAACCGGTCTTGGTCTGGCGAACGCCAAGGTATTGGTGGACGCCGGGGCCCGATTGCACGGCGTTCAAAGTCGCCATCCCGCAATGGTGGATGCCAGCAGTAGCTCAAATGGACTGCTAAAGATGGCATTGCTTCTTGCTCTCGCATTCGGCGCTTACCAGTATTTCCTGAACCTGGCTTAGCCGCGAGCTGGCGTCTTTTTGGCGGGCACCAACCAACCCCCAACGGGTCTAATTAAGCGTATAATTCAGATACGTGCAAGAAGCCGACAGGGGATAGCTAATGACCAATGCCGACCAACCAATGGATCACGTGCCAACTGACGATGGGGTTGCTCGTGAAGAGACGAGCGATCTCGAGAAGAACGTAAAGAAGAAAAGCACCTGGTTACGCCTGGTGTTCATGATCGCGATGGGTATTGCATGGTCTATCGCCGGATTCGTAACCAGCGTGGTTATTGTTGCGAACTTCCTTTATGTGCTGTTTACGGGCAAGACCAACGACCAGTTAACCGAGTTCGGTCAGTCGCTGGCGACTTACCTGTATCAGATTGTTCGCTTCATGACGTTCAATACGGAAACGCGGCCATTCCCGATCGATGCAAAGTGGCCGTCCGCGAAGGAAGAAGACTAAGCAGGGTTTGATTGCCAGGCGTTTTTGGCCTGGCGCCGGCATTCGGGCGTGCGTTATTCATCGTCCTTCTGATTCTCCGGCCAACCGGTCCAGCCAGGCCCGCGAACGACCTGGCCCGGCAGCGTGCCGGTATGTTCACCATAATCGCGTACCTGAACGCCATTGACGAAAACATGGTCGACACCGGTCGAGTACTGGTGCGGGTTATCGAATGTCGCATGATCACTGATCGTTAGCGGATCGAACACGACTACATCGGCGAAATACCCCTCCGTCAACTCACCGCGATACTGGATATTCGTATTGAAAGCTGGCAATGATGTCACGCGGCGAATTGCATCGGCTAGGCTTAGCAGGTGCTCGTCTCGTGAGTACTTTCCAAGCACCCGCGCAAACGTGCCGTAGGCGCTCGGGTGTGGCCTCGAATCCAGGAATACGCCACTGTTGGCAGGTGCACCGGCATCAGAACCAAAGCTGATCCAGTCTTTGCCGATTTTCCGTCGAACGTTATCTTCTGACATCAGGACATAGGCGGTTCCGACCCGGCTGTCATCCTCCAGTACCAGGTCAATGGCGGTGTCTGCCGCTGATATGCCGCGGGACTCCGCAACTTCAGCAAGCGTTTTGCCTGCAAGCGGCTTCAACTTCGGATTCTTGAAACCCAGCAGTATCATTTTGTCCGCCCCGGTCTGATAAAACAGGTTCTCCCATTCATTTGTCGGCGTGTTCATTTCCTGGATAACGCGTTTGCGTACATCGGGATCCTTCAGAGCGGCCATCCACGCTTCATGCCCGCCTTCCTGAACCCATTGTGGCATTGCGGCGTCCAGGCCGGTTGCGGCAGCAGGGTAGGTATACATGTCGGCCGTGATCGCAAGGCCGACCTCTTGTGCTGACTCAATCAGTCCGAAGACATTCTGCAGCTTGTGCCAGTTTGGTTTTCCGGCAGCTTTAAGGTGATAGATCTCGGCAGGCACGCCAGTGATGCTGGCGATCTTGATGAGCTCCTGCACGGCTTCTTCAAGGCGGTTGCCTTCCGAACGAATGTGAGAAATATATACGCCGCCAAATTCTGCCGCCACCTTTACGAGGGCAATCAATTCGTCGGTATCGGCGAAACTCGCCGGCACGTAGATAAGAGATGAACCCACGCCGAGCGCGCCGTCCAACATGGCGGTTCGGATCAGTTGCTGCATGTTTTTCAGCTCTGTCGCACTGGCTTTTCGGTCTTCATAACCGACTTCATGGACCCGAACGGTTGTCGCCCCGACGTATGAGGCGACATTGGGCGAAATGCCCCCGGCAACCAGAAAATCGAGGTACTCGCCAAGCGTCGTCCACTGGATATCGTATTTGATGTCACCCTGGCGCTTAACGGCGTCTTCTTTCATCGCGTCATTCAGTGGGCCCATCGACCAGCCTTCACCCATTACCTCCAGAGTTACGCCTTGCTTGATATCGCTCATCGCACGTCCGTCTTCGATCAACGAATCGGTGGCCCACGAGAGCATGTTGATGAAGCCGGGTGCCACCGCTTTGTCTCGCGCGTCGACATGCAGCTCGCCGATCTTGTCGCTGAGATCGCCGATGGCGGCTATCCTGTCGCCGGTGATTGCGACATCCGCCTGATACGGTTCGCCGCCCATGCCGTCATAGACCGTCCCACCGCGAATGATGACGTCGTAATCGGGCTCTACTGATTGTCCGCATGAGGCTGCCAGGGCTGCCAGTATGAGGAGGGCGGTGCGGCGTGAAATGAAAATCATGGCTGTTCTGTCCTACAGCTTTTTATCATTGGATGCGGCTTCCACTTCACGCCAGACTTTGAGGAGGTTTTCACCCAGCATTTTTCGGACGTCTTCTTCAGAGAATCCTCGAAGCAGCAAACCGTGTATGAGATTCGGGTAGCTGGATACATCTTTCAGGCCGGCCGGCAGGCTGTCGCCAACACCGTCAAAGTCGGAGCCGATTCCGACATGCTCGACGCCAACCAGCTGAACAATGTGGTCGAAGTGCTCCAGTACGTTTTCTATATCCGCGAAGGGAAAGCCACCATGCGACTCGTCCCAATTATCATAAAACTCCTTGTGTAGTTCTTCGGAGGCTTGCAGCGCATTGTCTGCCACGTAGGCTTTGTATGCATCAGAACGCAATTGGGCGTACTCGTTTGCTGGTTCTGAAATAAATGAGGATCCAAAATTCACCATGATGACTCCGCCGTTCGCGGCAAGTGCCTTGATCATGTCATCCGACATATTCCGTTCGAATCCAGGAGTGAAGTGACGTGCAGATGAGTGCGATGCGATGACCGGCACAATTGTTAACTCAATAACGTCGTAAAAGGCGGCGTCTGAGACGTGGCTGATATCGACCATGATGCCCAGCCGGTTCATCTCCGTCACGACCTTTTCACCAAACTCACTCAAACCGTCCCATTGGCGATTCTCATCGTATGAAGAATCGGAAATGTGGTTTGAAAGACTGTGGGCGAGCGTGATGTATCGTATCCCCCGATCATAGAAATGCTGGAGATTCGCAAGGTCGCCTTCTATTGGTGATCCATTCTCCATGCCCATTGGCAATGAAATAAGACCCTTCGCAAATTGCTCTTCTACATCGTCGGCGGACAATGCGATGGCGAACTTGTCCGGCGAGGAATTGACGATTTTCTGCACCATGTCGATTAGTTGTTCAGCTTTCGCTTTGGAACCACCTTCGGCTTCCAGCGTTGCGGACGTATATATGGACATGAACGGCGCATTCAGGCCGCCTGCGACCGCGCGCGGGTAATCGAAGTCACCGCTTTCGGTTGCTCCCGACACGTCATCCCATTTTCCTTCTAGCCGGTCGGGTACATCGACATGGGTATCCACGATTATCGATTCCTGGGCGAGCGTATTGGCTGCGGCGACAAGATCGACGACCGGGTCAGGCTGAGGGGGCGTTTTGTCTGTCGGGCTGCATGCCGAAAATAGTAGTACCAGGCTGATGGCCGTAGTTGATCTGAGAATCATGCGGACTCCGTTGAATGTTTAGGTGGCAGGTCGGCGACAGAGTATAGGCAAAGTGGCTGCAAAAGGGTTGTTTCGCTGATCCCCGTGAAGTGCCGCATCCATGGAAAAAGAAAAAGTACATAACAGTGAGTAAGATCATTGTTATACTAGAAAAACAAGATAAACATGACTATACTCACTGTTATGAATATTAAAGCCCAAAACGACAAAGCCATTCAGGCCGCGCTGGGCGAGCGTTTACGAAATGCCCGGCTCAACCTGAATCTGACCCGTGAGGGCCTTGCAGCCAACGCAGGTTTGGCCGTCGATACGGTTCGCAACGCGGAGACGGGCCGTAATGTGTCGCTTGAAACACTGATTCGCCTGTTACGCGGACTGGGACGTCTGGATGATCTCGGCCTGTTGCTGGAGTCCGGCGGGCCGAGCCCGGTGCAGCTGGCAAAACGCCAGGGAAAGATGCGCCAGCGTGCGTCCGGTTCCCGCGAAAAGAAAGGTACTGAGCGGTGGCAGTGGTAGGTCAGCGCGTCGATGTCGCCCAGGTGCGCCTGTGGGGCCATGATATAGGTGCTGTCTACTGGGACGCCGCCGCTGGTCTGGGTGCTTTCGAATATGAACCGAAGTTTCAAGGCAGCGGAATCGAAATCGCGCCGCTGATGATGCCACTAGGTTCTCGCATTTATCGATTTCCAGCCCATGCGGGCACATCGTTTCATGGTCTGCCGGGCCTGTTGGCGGATTCGCTCCCGGATGACTTCGGTAATGCTGTCATTGATCAATGGTTGGTTCGTGAAGGGCGTGATAGAAAAAGTTTCAGTCCGGTCGAACGGCTTTGTTATATCGGCCAACGGGGAACTGGCGCGCTCGAGTTTCGCCCGGCAACCCGGAGCGCTCCCAGGGGGTCGGTCCCGATTGAAATAGATGCTTTGGTTGAACTCGCCAGTCGCGTCTTGCGCCAGCGAGATGGTTTGCAGGTTGCGCCGGATACGGAATATGCCATGGATGACATTCTGCGTGTTGGTGCGTCGGCCGGGGGTGCGCGGGCGAAAGCGGTTATTGCGTGGAACCCGCGAACAAACGAGATACGCTCGGGGCAGGTAAAAGCGCCGGCAGGCTTCGAGTACTGGTTGCTGAAGTTTGACGGAGTCGATAACAAGGAACACGGCGTACACGACCCACAAGGGTATGGCCTTATTGAGCACGCCTATTACAAGATGGCTGTTGCTGCCGGCATCCAAATGGCGGAATGCCGCTTGTTGCATGAGGGAGGTCGAAGCCATTTCATGACGCGGCGGTTCGATCGGGATCCGGACGGTGATAAACGTCACATGCAGTCCCTGGCAGCTATGGCACACCTGGATCATCAGATGACGGGCGCACACAGCTATGAACAGGCAATGCAGGTAATCACAGACCTCAGGATGCCGATGACCGCGCTCGAGCAGCAGTATCGACGCATGGTGTTCAACGTGATTGCACGCAATCAGGACGACCACACGAAAAACATCGCATTTCTGATGGACAAGGAGGGCGTATGGTCACTCGCGCCGGCTTTTGACATGATCTATGCCTATAACCCGGATGGTGCATGGACCAGCCGTCACCAGATGACGATCAACGGCAAGCGCGACGAATTTACGATAGAGGATCTCGAGGCTGTCGCGGCGCTATTCCACATTCGCAAAGCGCGTGATTACATTGCCGAGACCGGGGAGGCTGTGGCGCGCTGGCCGGACTTTGCTCGGGACTCAGGTGTCAGTGATGAGGTAAGCCAGAGAATCGCCGGGATGCACCGGCTTGAAGCGACCCTAGCGGGAAATCGCTGACTTCAGGCCGGCAACGACATCTGAATTGACCGCTTCAACGACGATCTGCCGCAACCTGTCCCAGTTGCCACTTGTCTCTGCGTCGACCGCGTTGTCATGCATGCGATCGATATCGGCATTCATACCGGCAAGAATCGCAACGAATCGCTGATCGTCTATGATCGAAGCCAGGAAGGGGTCGTCTTCGGCCGGCAGGATACTAAACGGTATCGAACCACGATAGCCGTCAGCGACAGCGTCTCGAAACGCTGAAATTGCATCTTCGACCCTTCCCATGAGTGCATAGATCTGCACATCGGCAATGCCGAGACCACCAGTTCCCAGTCGGGGCTGACTTTGCACGAATGGCAGAGCAAGGGTCAGCATCTCATGAGCCTTTTGCGTTTCACCCCGGTGTTTGGCGACATACGCGAGTTGCATCACGGAATTGAACGTATATCTGTCCACGACGAGATCGGCGTCGCTGGCGAGTACCGGATTACTTCGCAGCGTAAATTCCTCTGCGGTGTCGAGATCGCCTGCAAGCAAAGCAACTCCGGAAATCATGCCGTAAATGAAAAGAGGTTGATCGGGTTTTTCGTCAACTATCGCCAGCATTGATTTGAGCGCACCACCAATATCGCGCTCTATGACCAGGATAATCGCGTCAGCGAAATCCGCCAGCGGGTGAACTGCCGGAATATTGCTAACGACTTGCCTGGCATGATCGTATTCGTCGAAGGTGATGTAGATACCAGCGTCCAGGCCTTCTGCCATCATGGAATCGCCACTGAGAACGATGGCTCGCTTGATCCAGGCCAGTGCTTCGTCAATCCGACCAAGTGATGCCAGCTGTACGGCCATGAACATGTGTGGCGTAGACCAATCAGGGTGAAGCTCTATTGCCTGAACGAGCAATCGCAGAGCCTCGTCATTTTGGCCCATCTGTGCGTAAAGACCCGGCAAATTGGCGTAAGGGATTCGTCCCAGCGGATCAACTTCTTTTGATTTCTCATAAAGGTCGATCGCCTGTTTTATTGAACCTTCTGTAGTGCGGAGTGAGGCAAACCACATATACGCGTATGCGTGATTGGGGTTCAGATCCAGTGCCTTGTTGAATGCGCTGGCTGCTTTTGTATTCGCATCGCCCAGATGGGTTTCGTCCCAATGCTGCATTTCCAGCAGGCCCCTGGCGGCATAGGCATCGGCCAGGTCGGGGTTGAGTTCCAGCGCGATATCGATTTCGCGCTCGGCGATTTCGAATGCCTCACTGCGCTCGACAGCCTGGTCATTGATGAACAGCAGCAAAACGCTGGTCGCCAGGCCTGCGTGCGCTTCCGCAAAGTCTGGATCAAGGGCGATTGCTTCCTCAAACTGCGCCCGCGCCGAGAGCGCGCTGGGTAATTCTCGCAATGCCATGTCGCTCACCGCTTTACTGTACAGGTTGAAAGCGACCAGGTTGTTGGTCGGGATACGCGCCAGGCGGCCTTCATCCTCCGGGGTCAACGCTGCGCGTAACTCTCGCGCTATCGATGCAGATATGTCTGCCTGAATCTCGAAAATATTCTGCATCGTCAGGTTTCGATCATATACTTTCGCCCACAAGTGTTCATCGGTCCGGGCATCGATCAACTGCATATTAATCCGCACATTATTGCCTACCCGTTGCACGGTGCCTTCCAGGATCGTATCAACATTCAGTTCCTTGCCAATCTCGCGAATGTTGATGGTCCTGCCCCGGTATTTCATTACCGAGGTTTGCGAAATCACTTTCAATGATTTATTGCTCGCAAGCGTTGTTAACAAGTCATTGTGGATCCCGTCAACCAGCGAACTGTTGTCCTGATTATCACTGATGTCAGTGAATGGCAGAACGGCTATCCAGTTGCCGCCAGTGCTGCCGGCGGAAATATCTTCGCTGTCGCGAATGCCGGTGACGTTGAAGGTGATTGAGACGGCCAGAGCCAGGACAAGCAAGCCGATAATCACCATGTTCATGCGGTAACGTGTTTCCGGGCTCGCCCGGCGTGCCGATTGATCGAGATCCTTTTCGAGTTTCACACCGTCTGGCGTTACCTCCAGGACCCAGGCCAATACCAGCGACAGGAAAAATCCGCCGATGACGGCGATAACGTAAACCTGAAAAGCCCCTTCCGGCGCGCCAAAGGTTGGCAGTAGTACGGAGCCTGCTTCAATGATGATCCAGGCAACCAATGCATAGGTTGCGGCGACCCGGATGACATTACGGCGTCGAAGTTCGGAGATGAATGTCGGCATGTGGCGGATTATAGGCGAGGCTTGAGGTACACACCATTAGGAACGGCAATTTGTGGGGAGGTTCAATCGAAAATGGACGTATATTGCTGTTTTGGCTGCCAGGTGAAAATTATGTGGCGTCGATAAGCGCTATTGACTGCTAGAATCCACGCTCCAGGCCATCTCGGGAGCAGATCAGTGGCTGTTCGACCTCGAAAAACACGGGTTTCCTGCCTGACTCAGGCATTGCTTATGTTGCTGGGCATTGTCGCCCTTCCAGTAAGCGCTCAGCAGCGGTTTGATATTGCCGTTATCGATGACGGTCCGAATAATCGATTGAGTGGCCGAAACAGGATTTATGTCGGCGAGTTGAAGACGCTCACCCAGGATGAATTTGATGTTCGCATTCATTTTTCCTCAGGAAACTGGAACCATCAAAGCATCGAAGCGGTGATCGAGGATGCTTACGCGAATCCTCAGATCGATATGTTGATGGTGACGGGGTTCATTGCCAACCAGGTTGCGACGATGCGGAAAGCGTTTCCAAAGCCAACTTTCCTGCCCGTCCTGCTTGACACGGAACACCTCGTGACACCTTCGGTTGATCGCAAATCGGCCATCACCAACCTGAATTACCTCACCGTCTATTCGGATTTTGGCGAAGACCTGGACGCGATGAACGAGATTGTCCGCTTCGAAAAGCTGATTCTCCTGATGGATGAGGAGTTTTTAGCGGCGATTCCTGATCTGAAGACAGACGCAGGAGCATTGAGCGCCTCGAGAGGCATTGAGCTAACTGAAGTGACCCACGATGGCGTGCATCACGATCTGATGAGTCGTGTGCCGGCGGACACAGACGCGGTATTCGTTGCCGCGCTGCCGCGCATGCCGGCGGATGATTTTGAATCTCTTATCCAGGCCATCAATTCCGCTGGCATTCCAAGCTACAGCTTCGTTGGGACTGACGACGTAGAGCGCGGCCTGTTGATGACCAGTTCAGAGGGACGCGATATAGATCGGCAAGCGAGAATGAACGCTTTGAACATGCAGGCGGTCATGCTTGGCGGTCGAACTGAGGATCAACCGGTTTCCACGCAGTTCAAGAAGCGATATACGATCAACATGGCGACCGCAAGGCTACTGGGTCTTTCACCAAGTTTCGACGTGCTTAATGCGGCCACACTGCTGAACGAGCGACCCACAATCACCGGGCAGCAGTTCGGGCTATTGGAAATCGCTGCGGAGGCTGTTGCACAGAATCAGGATTTGTTAACGCAGCGATACGCAACAAGCGCTGGATTCGAGCAAACCCGCATCGCACGTTCAAGCCTGCTGCCACAAGTAGGATTGAGCGCAACACATGACGTGCGTGACGTATCACCGCTTGTGGAGGCCGGTTTGTTTGCAGAGCGCAGGACGGATGGCGCCGTTGGTCTTGAACAACTGATTTACTCTGACTCTGTTGCTGCGAATGTCACCATTCAGAAGCAATTGCAGGTAGCGCGTGAGGCCAGCCTGCACGAGACGCGGCTCGACATTATTCAGGCTGCGACATCTGCTTACTACACGGTTTTGAACGCTCGCTCGCAGCTGGGTGTTCAGGAGAACAACCTTGTAGTGACGCGCCGAAACCTGCAGCTGGCGCAATCAAGGGTCGCACTGGGTTCTTCCTCGCCAGCGGATGTATACAGATGGCAGGCAGAAGAGGCCCGGGCGCAGATCCTGGTCCTCAACGCCAGGGCCTCGCTGGGTCAGTCCTGGAACCGGCTCAATCGATTGTTGCACCGGCCGCAGTTCGAACGAATCGCGCTGCAGAAAGCGGGCTTTGACGAACCTTTCGTCATTTCGCGTAGTGAATTTGAAACCCTGGTATCCAGCCCGGCAGACTATGCGCGGTTCTCGCAGTTTTTCGTCAATCGCGGACTGAGCCAGGCGCCGGAGTTGTCGCAGGTCGATGCCCAGCTTGCTGCGAAGCGCCGGGACTGGACCAGCCAACGGCGCTCGTACTGGCTGCCGGATTTCAATCTCAGCGGCCGCTACACAAGCAACTTTTCACAGTCCGGAGCGGGTACGGGTGTGGTCTCCGGCGAGAATCTTGATGACTGGACCGTGGGCTTGCAGGCAACCCTGCCTCTTTTCAATGGTGGACGAAGGCGAGCGAATGTATCGCGCGCAAGCCTGGAAGTACGCCAGTTGGAGGTTTTAAGAACGTCGGTTGCAGAAAAGGTTGAGGAGGCGATCCGGATACAGCTTCACCAGGCGCAGGCGGCATACGGGCAAATAGACCTGACCGCAATAGCTGCCGAGTCCTCGCGCAAGAATTACGAACTGGTCGTGGATGCCTATGCTCTCGGCACCGTTTCAATTATTCAATTGCTGGATGCTCAGGATGCAAGCCTTAACGCGAATGCAGCATCTATCGACTCCTTATACAATTTCCTGATAACAATAATGGCGCTGCAAAGAGCGGTCGGCGGTTTTGATTATCTTTTACCCGAAAACGAACGCATCCTCCTGGCAAATTCGATGCGTGATTACCTGAAGAGAACCGGTCAATGAAAACAAATATTGGCATTCGTGCTATGCAGACAGGGGCGATGCGCTCAATTAATGCTGTGATGGCGGCAACTTTGTTGTTATTGGCGGCCTGCCAGCAAAATGACGCACCTGCTGAGCAGACACTCAGGCCGGTTCGCTATTTTTCGGTCGCACTGGACCAGGTCGGGCGCAATCGGAGTTTCTCGGGCACCTCGAAATCCACTCAGGAATCCCGACTTAGCTTCAAGGTGTCCGGCACCGTCACCAGCGTTCCTGCACAGATCGGCCAGCATTTGAAGAAGGGTGACCTGATCGCGCAGGTGGATGCTGCCAATTTCATGCTGCAGGTTGAACAGGCACAGGCAAGTCTGGGTGAAGCGCAGGCCGGGGAGCGAAATGCGAACTCAAATTACGAGCGCACCAAGGGGCTTTATGCGAACGACAATGCCTCGCTGAACGATCTGGATTCCGCCCGAGCCGGTGCGGAAGCGGCGAAGGCCCAGGTGCGGGCGGCAGCTAAAGCGCTCGAGATAGCACGACTTAATGAGTCCTACACGCGCTTGTATGTGTCGGCCAATTGCTCAATCTCCTCGATCGACATGGAAATTAATGAAAACGTAACGGCCGGCCGGCAGATCGCGATCGTTAGTTGTGGTGACGAGTTCGAAGTATCACTAGACGTGCCGGAGAGCATTATCGCCGGTATCGATCAGAATACGCCAGTGTCAGTTTCGTTTAGCGCAATCTCGGGCGTGCAATTCAGTGGAACCGTCACCAAGATATCCACTGCGGGCAGCTCGGCCGCGTTTCCTGTGGTTGTTCTTGTTAACGAGAAACATCCGTCTCTTCGATCCGGGCTTGCTGCAGAGGTGACATTTCAATTTGATCTGCCGTCCGAGGGTGGCAGCTACGTACTCCCCGTCGCTGCCATTATCAATGATCCTGGCGGGACTTTCGTTTTCATTGCGGAGCCAGATGGTAGTGGCGGAGAGGCGATCGTCACGAGACGTGAGGTCACGCTTGGCGAACTTACGCGCGTCGGTGTCGAAGTCCTTGACGGACTTGCGCCCGGTGATCGTGTAATTACCGCGGGTGTATCCGTTATCAGGGACGGGCAGCGGGTTCTGATTCCATGACTGTGCCGATCAGCGGAAAAATATCGTGAACCTGACGGCTAAAGCGATTGAAGGCAATCGAATAACCCTGACGGTTGTCGCGTTGCTGTTGTTATCGGGATTAATCGCGTTTCAACAAATCCCGAAAGCACAGGACCCGGGCTTTACCATTCGAACGGTGCTCATTACCACGCGTTTCCCCGGTGCAAGTCCTGAGCGCGTTGAGCAACTCGTCACTGACAAGATTGAAAAGAAAGTTCAGGAAATGCCTGAAATCGACAATATTGTCAGTGAATCGCGAACCGGTATTTCCGTTATTTACGTGAACTTCAAAGAAAGCTATCGAGTCATGCGGCCGATCTTCGATGATCTTCGACGGAAGGTGGGGAGCATTGTGTCGGACTTGCCGCGCGGAACGCTGGCGCCGGAAATCAATGACGAGTTTGGCGACGTTTTTGGTAGCGTGTATACGCTGAATGGGGACGGCTTTTCCTACTCCGAACTCAAGACGATTGCCGACGAGCTTCGCGATGTGCTGTTAAAAGAACCGGATATCGCAAAAGTCGATATTCACGGAGCACAGCAGGAAGTCATTTTCGTCGAATACAATAATTCGCGCCTGTCTGAACTTGGATTGTCGCCTCAGCAATTGGCGGCGTCGCTGGCAAGTGTCAATATCCTGTCCTCCGGTGGCGATATAGTCAGCGGGCGCGAAAGGATTACGCTTGAGCCGACCGGTAACTATGAGTCGTTGAAAGATCTCAGGCGTACGGTAATCCAGTTGCCGAGTGGCGCACTCGTTTATCTCGAGGACATCGCCGAGATCTATCGTGGCTACAAGGATCCGCCACGAAGTATTGCCAGGGTTAACGGTCACCCGACGCTCGCGATAGCCGTTTCCATGCGCGACGGTGGAGATATTCTCAAGCTTGGCGATCGGCTGAATATCCTGATGCCGGATCTAATTGCGCAATACCCGTGGGGAATTCAACTTGAGAACGTGTGGTTCCAGGCTGACCTGGTGCGTACGAATGTCAGCAACTTTACCAACAACCTGATTCAGGCCGTTTCGATCGTTATTGTAGTTATCGTGATGTTTCTCGGTTTGCGAACCGGGCTGGTTGTCGGAACTCTCATACCGAGTACGATCATCGCGACGTTTTTCGCGATGCAGCTTTTCGAGATTACGATTAACCAGATATCCCTGGCCGCACTCATTATTTCGCTTGGGCTTCTCGTGGACAACGCGATTGTTATCGTGGAGTCCATACTCGTAAGGCGTGAACGGGGTATGGGCGCCGTCCAGGCGGCGATAGAGTCAGGAATCGAACTTAAGACACCCCTGTTTATTTCATCGCTGACTACGGCATTCGCATTCATGCCGATCGCGATGGCGAAGTCCACGGTGGGTGAATATACCTCTGATATTTTCTACGTGGTTGGGTTGTCATTACTTATTTCCTGGGTACTGGCAATGACATTCGTGCCCCTGGTCTCCACGATCGCGCTGCGAGTCAAGCAATCGCGGAATTCCAC
>PVMS01174612.1_pt1 | contig 39433 bp, 41 predicted proteins | sample 1853461 | NCBI WGS metagenome assembly PVMS01 (sample SAMN08582032, study PRJNA380276) | Marine sediment metagenome, whole genome shotgun sequencing project. | isolation source: ocean sediment barecode stripped | collected 2017
ATAACGACTATGTGGTGGGTTGGGTCGCGAGTCCCGAGTCTCGCGCTTTCGACTCTCGGCTCTCGGCACTTGACTCCCCACTACTCCGCGCGGAGATCGAACACCGCCTCCGCGACCGCCTCTCCCGCGATCGTCAGTTCGATGCGGTGAGGGCCGGGGTGGTAGCGCCGGGTGGTGATCTCGCGGATGGGATATCGCTTACAGAGGTGGGAGCCGACGCCCGGCGCGAGATCCACCGTCTTCCACCTGAAGACCTTGGGCGCCGCGATGCGGTCCAGGGCGGCGCGGTCGATCCGGTTCTCGAGCGGCTCCGGCACGGATCCTCCCGACTACGCGAACGCGAACGCACCGTAGCCGACCACGCGATCCTGGCCTCCGGCCGTGTCTCCGGAGTTGCGGAGGTCGAGGAGGTGCGCCCGCCACTGTCGACGCTCGGCGAGATGCAGCACGGCTTGCACCCCGACCCGACCGCACGCGGACTCGGGACCGAGATCAGCGGGGCGGAGTCCGGTGATCGCAGCCGCGGTGGCCCCGTCGAGTCGGACGGCTTTCGTGTACTCGTGATAGTGCGACAGGTCGGAGCTGACGATGAGCAACGTCAACTCGTCGACCAGCGACTCGAGAGCATCGGCGACGACCCGGCCGCCCACGTCGCCGGTCAGGAACAGCGTGACGGTGAACGATCCGAGGGTCTCCTGGAGAAACGGGATCTGCACTTCGAGACAGTGCTCGGGCGCGAACGCCTCGGGCACGGTGGACACACCCGCGACCTCACCTGGGGCCGGGCTCACTATCGGCACGCTGCCGAGCGGAGTCGCCCAGGCCGAAGCGTCCGGTACCGCCAGGCCGGCGAACCAGGCGAAATGGGAAGGACCGATGAGCACGATCCGATCGAGATCCATGCCCTCCAGCAGCGCATAGGCCGTGGCGGCAATCGGTCCCGAGTAGATGTACCCGGCATGGGGGACGATGAGCGCACGCAGATCGCCGACGACGTGAGCAGTTCGTGCTGCATCCAGCATTCGCCGCACCGAGGTGCGCAGCACCCGCGGGTCCGCCGGATAGAAACTTCCGGCGACGACCGGTCCTCGAACGCCGTCCATGGTGTCGACGCTATCGCGAAAGACGCGGCGCGGACAGGGACGGAAGACCCCTGCGCGATGCCCGAGAAGCGACGTACCCTGGAGGAGAGGAGGCCGAGATGGATGTCACGCTCGCTCCCGAGGAGTCGATCGTTCCGACGCGATATTGGCATCGCCTCGACGACGGCCGGGTGCAGTGCGACCTCTGTCCGCGGTCGTGCAAGCTTCGTGAGGGTCGGCGGGGCCTCTGCTACATCCGGGCTCGCCGCGGTGACGAGATCGTTCTCACCACGTACGGTCGATCGTCCGGGTTCTGCGTCGATCCGGTCGAGAAGAAGCCCCTCAACCACTTCCTTCCCGGCACCCCGGTCCTCTCTTTCGGCACCGCAGGATGCAACCTCGCGTGCCGATTCTGTCAGAACTGGGACATCTCGAAAGCAAAGGAATTCGACGTGCTCGCAGACCAGGCGACGCCGGAAGCGATCGCAGCCGCTGCGGAACGTCTTGGATGCAGCAGCGTGGCGTTCACCTACAACGACCCGGTGATCTTCATGGAGTACGCCGATGACGTTGCCGATGCCTGTCGTGCTCGCGGCGTCAGGGCGATCGCGGTGACCGCCGGGTACATCATGCCCGAACCCCGTGCCGAGTTCTTCGACCACCTCGACGCCGCGAACGTCGATCTCAAGGCTTTCACCGACGACTTCTACCGACGGGTGTGCGGCGGGAGACTCGCGCCGGTGCTCGAAACGCTGGACTACATCGTGCACCAAACGGACGTGTGGCTCGAGATCACGACCCTGCTCATCCCGGGTCGCAACGACACGACGGAAGAGATCGACCGGCTCACCCGCTGGGTGCACGATCACCTCGGACCCGATGTTCCGCTGCACTTCACCGCCTTCCACCCCGATTTCAAGATGCTCGACGTTCCGGCTACACCGCTGCAGACGCTACGCTCGGCGCGGAACATCGGCATCGACAACGGCCTGCGTTACGTGTACACGGGCAACGTTCACGACCCCGAGGGCCAGACCACCCGCTGTCACGCGTGCGGCGCCGTGATGATCGAACGCGTCGGCTACGACTTGGGCAGGTGGGGCCTCGACGACACGGGCCGGTGCGCCGAGTGTGGGGTGGAGTGCCCGGGCGTCTTCTCCGGATCACCGGGCGACTGGGGCTCTCGACGCCTCCCGGTTCGTCTGGCGGAGTGACGGTTGGCGGCTACCGGAGGTGATCGGCGGCGACGCCCGAGAGCACGTCGATCGCGCGGCCGGTATCGGCGGCGGAAACGTCGAGGTGGAAGACGGCGCGAACCCGCTGCGGGCCCAAGGCGAGCAGATCGACACCCGCCTCCCGACATCGCTGCTCGAAAAGGGGCGCCTCGGGGACGTCGAAGTACGTCATGTTCGTCTGCACCGCCTCGAGGTCGACATCGATCCCGTCCATCGTCGCGACCGCCTCCGCGAACCTGCGAGCGTTGGCGTGATCCTCGACAAGGCGGTCCCGGTTGTTCTCGAGGCCGTAGAGCGCGCCCGCAGCGATGATCCCGGCTTGGCGGAACCCACCCCCGTACATCGCCTTGAAGCGACGAGCGCGGTCGATGAGGTCTTTCCGTCCGGCCAGCGCGGATCCCACCGGCGCGCCGAGACCCTTCGAGAAGCAGACGGTGACGGTGTCGAAGCCGTCGGCGTATTCGGATTCAGCGATCCCGGTTGCCGCTGCCGCGTTCCACAGGCGAGCCCCGTCGAGGTGAACACCGAGACCGAGGGACCCCGCGGCGGCGACGACCTCGCGCAGCGCCTCGAGCGGCCAGATCGTGCCACCGGCTTCGTTGTGGGTGTTCTCGAGCGTGACCAACGACGCCGGCTGGACGAGGCCGGGGGGCACGTCCGGGTCGAGTCGCGGCGCCACGGCTCGTACCTGATCGGCGGTGATCACACCGTACCGGCCGGGAAGCGGCGTGATCGAGACGCCCGCGAGCGCTGCCGGAGCGCCGCCTTCATGGTGGATGATGTGTGACAGTGCTTCGGTGATCACGATGTCCCCGGGCTCGGTGTGAGCCCGCAGCGCAATCTGGTTCGCCATCGTCCCCGTCGGCACGTAGACGGCGGCCTCTTTGCCGAGCAGCGTCGCGACCCGTTCCTCGAGACGGTTCACCGTGGGGTCGTCGGCGAAGACGTCGTCTCCCACCTCGGCGTTCGCGATCGCGGCGCGCATCGCTGCGGAAGGTTTGGTCACCGTGTCGCTTCTCAGGTCGATCATCGAGCGTCCCTCACCGGATCCAGATCCAGGATCCCGAGAAGATCAAAGCTCCCAACTCCCGTCGTCGAACATCCGTGGATGGACGGCGAACGCGAGCGCACCCGAGGCTCCCGGGGCATCGTCCCAGGTCTCGATGTCGAGATCGAACGCGAGCACCGTGCCCGTTTTGACCTCGATCCTCCCCCCGGTGATCCTGGCCGCGAGCATCGACCATGTCGGTTCATGGCCGACGAGCATGACCTTGGCGGCGTCTCCACCCTGACGCGCGGCGATGTGGAGCACCTCGTCCGGCCCTGCGCCGTACAGATCCGGAGCGAGTTCGAGTGAACACGGCCAGCCGCCGCTGATCCTCGCGAGTTCCGCCGTGGCTTCGGCCCGAACTGCGGTCGAGCTGACCAACCGGTCCGGGATCTCCCCCATGTTGCGCAGCACGATCCCCATGGTGGTCGCGGCTCGGCGACCCCGCTTGGCGAGAGGTCTGCCGTGATCGGTGTCGTAGCCGGCATCCCAATCGGACTTGCCGTGGCGGAAGAGCATGAGGCGGAGCATGCCGGAGAGACTACCTCGACTCAGCCGCGCGCCGAAAGCGCCAGGAGCACCTGCGCGATGTAGTACAGCGGCAGACCGACGGCGCGATTCGCGAATCCGGGCGTGATGAACTGATCGCGGGCGAGCGCGATGTCCGAAAGGAAGAAGGCAACGGCGCCGATACCGATCTTCGGATCGGCCTCGGCGCCCATCGTGCCGAAAGCGGCTGCCACCATCACGCTGATGATCAGCACGTACGCCGCCACCGGCGCACGCATCGAGCGATCCAGGCCGCGCTCCAGCCAGCGCCACACGAAGACCGCGGTGATGGCGACGACGATGCCGGCGATGACGATCCACGTTCCATCGATGCCGCGAATGGCGAACGCAACGATGTACGCGAGGTGGGCCAGGAGGAACGCGACCAGGCCTCCGAGGAACGCGGTTCTGGATTCGTAGGAGAGGAGGAGATCCCCGAGCCACGAGAGGGCGAGTGCCCCGAGAACGACGCGGCCGTACACGCTGTCGCCTGCACCGACGGAGACCGCGACGCCGATGAAGCCGGTCGACGCAGCCATTTTGAGGAGGCGTGCAACCGGACGTTGCTCCGACGTCGCCCAAACGAGGCCGATCACCATCACCGCGGTGAAGGTGACCAGGGCGGCCGTCATCGCGCCCCGCGGCGTTCTTGTGGTCGCACCCTGCGGGGTTGGATCGTGAGAGGAGCCATGGCGCACGACCCTACTTCCGAAGCCGATACCATCAGTCGGGCAACCACCAGAAGGGACGAGCACATGCAGATCGCCGACACGATGGAACAAGCCTTCAACGCGCAGGTGACGATGGAACTCCAGGCGGCGCACAACTACCTGGCCATGGCTGCGTGGTTCGATGCGGCCGGGTTCCCGGGCTGTTCGACGTGGATGAGGATCCAGAGCGAAGAGGAGCATGTCCACGCGCTCCGCATCTACCAGTACATCCTCGACCGCGGCGGCCGGGTCACACCCGGTGCCCTGGATGCGCCCGAAGCTGATTTCGATTCCGTGCTCACGGGGTTCGAGAAAGGCCTGGACCAGGAGCGGACGGTGTCGGCGTCCATCAATCGCCTCTACGCCCTCGCGATGAAAGAGAGCGACTTCGCCAGCGTTCCCCTCCTGGACTGGTTCGTGAACGAACAGATCGAGGAGGAAGCGACGTTCTCCCAGATCGTCGACGACCTCCGCCTCGCCCAGGACAACCCGCAGGCGCTGCTCCTCCTGGACCGCGAGCTCGGAGCAAGGTCCGCCGGGTCGGGAGCCGTCGCATGAGACCGGGGGAGCGGTGATGGATCATACGGTTCTCCACGATGTCGAAGCCGAGCTGGAGATCCCGGAGGACGGCGTCCTGAGCCGGGTGCTCTACCGGGACGATCGGATCCGGGTCGTCGGATTCGCGTTCGATGTGGACCAAGAGCTGACCGAGCACACCGCGGCGGTTCCTGCGATCCTCCAGGTCGTGAGCGGCAGTTTTCGCGTGAGCCTGGGTGACACGGTCGAAGATCTCGCTCCCGGCTCCTGGGTGCACATGGCGGCGAACCTGCCGCATTCGGTCCTGGCTCTCGAACGTGGGACGCTGCTCCTCACCTTGATGCGCGACCAATCGGAGTGAACGTTCTCAGGAGTTGAAGAGGGGGGCGACTCGATCCCGCCACGGTTGGGCTCGCTCGAGCTGCCCGGCGAGGCGAAGGAGGTTCACCTCGTCGCCGAAACGGGCCGTGAAGTGTGATCCGACGGGAAGGCCGTTACTGGTCCAGTGGAGGGGTACCGACATCGCGGGGAAGCCACCGAAGTTGGCCAGCGGCGTGAACGCCACATAGCGGAACAAGCGGTCGGTCAGCTCCTCCCACGGTGCGGTCTGATCGAAGGTGTCGAGCCTCACCGGGGGGGCGCCCAACACCGGGCTGAGCATCATGTCGTGTTCCTCGAGGAAGGCGCCGGTGGTGTGGGCGATGCCTTCGAGGAGCGTCTCGGCCGCGATCAGATCGGCTTGCGAGCGTTGCATCGACCGCTCGGCCAGGCGACGGGTGAACGGCTCGAAGGCGGGCGAGCCGGTACTCCGCTGGTGCAGCCGAGCGATGATCCGCATCGTGCGTCGATCCCCGACCACAGAACGCAATCTTCGTACCTGAGGACGCTCCGAGCCTGCCTCGAGGATCAGGCGGAAGATCCCCGCCGCGAGGGACGCCCACACCTCGAGGAATGCCTGAGCCATGGCCCTGCCGTCGAGGCCCGGTCGAGCCTCGACGACTTGGTGCCCAAGCGATTCGAGCAAGGCGACCGTCTCGAGGGCCGCGGCTTCGGCATCGGGATGAACCCGGTCGCCGCGGAAGTCGCGGATCGTGTAGGCGATTCGGAGTACCGCGGGGTCGGTCCGCGAAGCCTCCCGGAAGCTCGTCTCCGGAAGAGGAGCCCAGTACCGGTCGCCGGGCACGGGGCCCCACACGGCATCGAGCAACGCCGCCGTGTCGCGTACGGTTCGGGTCAGGCCGAGTTCGACCGACAGGTAGTCCGATGTGGCCGCGGGCCGTCTCGGGTTGCGGCCCCGGGACGGTTTGAGGCCGAAGAGGCCGCAGGCCGAAGCCGGGATCCGGATCGATCCGCCTCCGTCGCTGCCCTGAGCGAGCGGCACGATCCCGGCGGCGACGGCTGCGGCCGCCCCGCCGCTGGACCCTCCGGCGGAGTATGCGACGTTCCACGGGTTCCGGGTCGGGCCGTGGAGCACCGGTTCCGTGGTCGGGAGGAGACCGAACTCGGGAGTGTTGGTCCGCCCGATGTCGATGAACCCGGCGCGGGAAAGGCGCGTGCGGAACTCGGAAGTGTGCTGGGCCACATGGTCGCGAAAGAACGCCGAGCCGAACGTGACGCTGACGCCCTCCTCGAAGACCAGATCCTTGATCAGGATCGGAACACCGGCGAACGGTCCGGAGCCGACGTCTTCGGTGGCCTCGGCGAGGGCCGCCTCGATGCGCGTGGAGATGACGGCATTGATCTCACCATCGCGACGCTCGATCCGGTCCGCGACGGCCGCAACGAGCTCGCGCGGGTGGATGTCCCCATCTGCGACAAGCTCGGCGAGACCGACGGCATCGAAACTCTCGTATTCGGGGAACGGGTCCATGACGGGAATCTACGGTGAAACACTCGCCAGGTGCGAACCCGAGAGAGATGTGCGACATGCCTTCCCTCGAGCCCGACCCCGTGATAGCCTTTACTCATGACACGAGAAGTAAAGAATCCACGATCGCGGGGCCGGACTCGCATCAGTTCGAAACATCAAGTCACGATTCCGATGGATGCGATGCATGCGGCCGGGCTCGAGACGGGGGATCGGCTCGCGGTGAGCAGCATCGGTCCAGGTCGAGTCGTGCTCGAACGTGTCGCGGACGCGGTCGAAGAGTACGCCGGTGCGCTTACGGGGCGTCTGGATCGGGACCTGATCGAAGCATTGCGTGAAGAGTGGGCTTGAAGATCCTGGACGCCGGGGTGCTGATCGGATTCCTCGACGAAACGGATCCATTCCACGGCGCTGCTCTGGAGATCATCGCCGGGAGGGGAGAGACCGATGAGCTGGCTCTGCCGCTGGTCGCGTACACAGAGGTAGCTGTTGGGATCGTTCGGGCCGGTGCGCCGGCGCCATTCTTCGACACGGTTCTGCGTCGCCTCGTGATCGAGGTAATGCCGGCGACGCGTGGCGTTGGCGCGTTGGCGGCCCAGATGCGCGCCCTCGCCGACATTGGAGGCGGTCGGAAATGGCGTCTGCCCGACGCTCTCGTAGTGGCGACGGCCATCTTCCACAGCGCCGAAGAGATCGTGACGACCGACAGGAACTGGCCGGGCCTCGGGGAGCAGGACCCGAAGGTCACGGTGCTGGCACCGGCCGCGACCTCCGATTGATGGTGTGGGTGAGCCTGCCGATCATGGCGCCGGCCCCGGGCGGAGTCTCAGTACGCCGTGGTGCGATGGATGGGCTGGAACAGGTCGATGTCCTGCACGCACTCGGCGGCGATGGGGCAATCGCCGCAATGCGGTGTCTCCGTTTCGAGGCAGATCCGACGACCGTTGCTGAAGAAGAAGCCGTCCACCTCGGCGACGCCGAGGCCGGATGTTTCACACATCGCGCCGATGGCCTCGTACACGGCGGATCGGATCGAGGCTTCCTCGCTCGGGCTCACCCACGCCCGATCGACCAGGCGCCGGCGGAGGCCGTCGTCGCGCACGCGCACCGTCCCGGTGCGCAGGCAGGCGCGCATGAGGTGATAGTCGACGATCGGTTCGAGACTGTCGGCTTCGCGAGCGTGGAGGAACCGTTCGGGCCGACTTCTCAGGATGAGGGCGAGCAATGTTGCTTTCTTGGCGAGCGGATCCTCGCCGTATCCCGGGACCGAGCGTAGATCGTCGAGGAGCGTGTCGGTCGGTGTCGCGGATGCGTTCGCCTTCTCGAGGATCGAAACGAAACCGCCTCGCCGTCCCAACGTCTCACCGTAGGCCTGTTGCAGGGCGCGGTGGGTTCCGACATCGGGAACCGGGCAGCGACCGTCGTCGTCGCGGCAGATCCGATCGAACAGGAGTGGATCGGATGCCAGTTGTTCGGGTTCGAGGATCGCCGGATCGGCCGCGGCTGCCCGGGTGAACGCCTGCCAGATGTAGTCGGATCCCTTGAAGCGGCGGCCGCCGGCAACGGCCCAGAGCGGTCCGACGTAGCCGTGTTCGTCGGCCGTCCAGAACCCGTACTGATGGAGCGTTGCCAGGGCGAGGATCTCACCGGCCATCGGATCCCCCTGCTCCGGGAACGGGAACCCGCAGAAATCGAGTGCCGCCGCGGAGGCCGCGGGTCGGAGAGCTCTTCCCACCCGGGCGATGCGATCTTGGTCGGGCGCGGCGAGGTTCGGGTCTGCCTCCATGGGATGCGGTGTCACGATGGCACCTCCCGGGAGAACATCGATCAGCGGCCTTGCTCCGACACCACCGAGGACGGTCGCCGCCGCGGCCAAGCCCCGAGAGACAGGATCGGCCTCGCCCGTCACCAGCGAACCGAGATACCCGCCGCAGAAGGCATCGCCGGCGCCGGTCGGGTCCACGACGGTGGTCGGTGCCGCCGGGGAATGGGTCCACCTCCGGCCATCCCAGATCCGCACCCCCTCGGCGCCCATGGTCACCGCGACGTCGAGCGGGGGATCGGGAACGTCCCCGAACAGCATCTCGAACTCCTCACGATTCAAGAAGATGAGGGACGCTTCACGGATCGCCGCTTCGAGAACATCTCGTTCCTGTTGGACCGAAAGCACATATGTGCCGAGGCTGATCGAGCCGGTGTAGCCGCGGTTCCGCACGCCCCGGACGAAGCTGAGTTGTTCCCGGGCGCCGCCCCCGATCGGTGATACGTGGATCCATCGCGTCGAGAGCCACCGGGGTGGAACGTCTCCGGCACCGGTGCCGATCTCGACTCCGAGTTCCTCATGGTCGTAGACGGCATGCTGAGCCGCGTCGTACGAGATGTGGAACGAGGGCAGCTCTCCCGCGCCGATGCGGAGCCCTCCCGGATCGAGTCCTCCGGGGGCGAAGGCGGAGGTGATGGAGTCGGGCAAGACGGACGGGACGCGAGCGACGAGGCCGACCGATGCGCCCGATCGGCGCGCCGCGAGGGCCGACATGAAGCCGGCTCCTCCCACCGAGGCGTGGGTGGCCCCGCCGATCCGGATCCTGTCGAGGGACGGGCTCCCGACGAAGACGATGTCGGGAACGTTCACCGACTTCAGATCCGTTCTGCGATGTGATCGATCGCGGCGAGGAGAGTCTCGACGTCGTTCGGATCCACGTTGGGGAACGTCGCGATGCGCAACTGGTTCCTGCCCAGCTTGCGGTAGCCCTCGGTGTCGACGATGCCGTTCCGGCGGAGCACCCCCGCCACCACCGCCGCGGGCACGGCATCGTCCAGGTCGACGGTGACGACCGTCGTACTGCGATGTCGCGGGTCGGTGACGAAGGGGGATGCGATCGGCGAAGCATCCGCCCAGCGGTAGACGATGTCCGAGGATCGTTCGGCCCGGGCAGCGGCCCACGCCAGACCCCCCTGCGCCTCGAGCCACGAGATCTGATCGGCCAGCAGGAACAGAGTCGTCAGCGCCGAAGTGTTGTAGGTCTGGTTCTTGCGTGAGTTGTCGAGGGCGGTGCGGAGTGACGACATCGGGGGGATCCACCGACCCGTCGACGAGATCGTCTCGATCCGGGTGACGGCATCCGGCGAGCACAGGGCGATCCACAACCCGCCCTCGGACCCGAAGGCCTTCTGGGGTGAGAAGTAGTAGGCATCGAAAGCGACGGGATCGACGACGGTGGCCCCGGCGGCAGAGGTACCGTCGACGATGACGAGGCTTCCGTCCCGGCGCGGTCGAACGACGGGGGCCATCACGCCCGTCGACGTCTCGCAGTGCGTGAGGGCGAACGTATCCACATCCGCGGCGGCATCCGGAACCGGAGCAGACCCGGGCGCGGACTCCACCAGGACGGGTTGTTCGAGATGCGGTGTTGCCGCCACGATCGCGGCGAACTTGGCGGAGAACTCGCCGAACACCAAGTGCTCGCTGCGCCGATCGATGAGGGACGACGCAGCCGCCTCCCAGAACAGGGTGACCCCACCCACGCCGAGCAGCACTTCATATCCGGCGGGGAGAGCGTAGAGCCGGGTCAGCCCGGCCCGGATCGCTGCGACCACATCCCTGACCCGAGCGCGCCGATGGCTCGTCCCGAGATACGTGACCGAGTCCCGCGCCAGGGAAGCCACGGCCTCCTCACGTACCTTGGACGGTCCGGACCCGAAACGTCCATCAGAAGGGATGAGGTCGGACGGCAGGATGATCGGAGGGACGTCTGGCATCGTGCGCTCCCGGGGCTTCTAACGTGGAGGTGTCCGCAAGAGAACCTCCCGAGGAGGGTAGCGAAGATGACCAACCGCGATGCCATCTCACAGCGGGCGCTCGGCGTGGCCGAGTCGGCGACCATGGCGATCACAGCGCAGGCAAAGGAACTCAGCGCCCGGGGTGAGCCGGTCATCGGCTTCGGTGCCGGTGAACCGGACTTCCCGACGGCGTCCTACATCGTGGAAGCTGCCCGCGAAGCGGCGCTCGATCCCCGTACCCACCGGTACAGCCCCGTGGCCGGGCTCCCCGAGCTCCGTGCGGCGATCGCCGCCAAGACGCTCCGCGACACGGGATTCGACGTCGATCCGGGCCGGGTCGTTGTGACCAACGGCGGGAAACAGGCGGTGTATCTGGCTTTCCAGGCCCTCATCGACCCGGGTGACGAGGTGCTCGTGCCCGCCCCATACTGGGTGACGTATCCGGAGTCCGTCAAGCTGGCCGGCGGGGTCCCGGTGGCGGTCCCCACGGATGAGACGACCGGGTTCACTGCCTCGGTCGATCGTCTCGAGGCGGCGCTGACCGACAAGACGAAGGCTCTCGTGTTCGTTTCCCCATCGAATCCGACCGGGGCGGTCTATCCGCGAGGATTGATGGCCGAGATCGGCGCATGGGCTGCCGACCGGGGGGTCTGGGTGCTCACCGATGAGATCTACGAACACCTGATCTACGACGGGGCCGAAGCGCATTCGATGCCGGTCGTTGCTCCGGAGGTTGCCGATCGCACGGTCGTGCTCAACGGCGTTGCCAAGACGTTCGCGATGACGGGCTGGAGGGTTGGCTGGCTCATCGGGCCACCCTCGGTCGCCTCCGCCGCGAGCAGGATCCAGAGCCACCTTTCGTCGAACGTCGCGAACGTGTCGCAGATGGCCGCGCTCGCGGCGTTGCTCGGGTCGCTCGACGTCGTTGCCGACATGCGCGGTGCGTTCCAGCGGCGCCGGGACACGATGGTGCAGATGCTCAACGAAGTCGCCGGCATCGAGTGCCCTCTCCCCGGAGGAGCCTTCTACGCGTTCCCCAACTTGACCGGTCTCCTCGGGCGAGACCTCAACGGTCGAACGGCCGGAACGACCCTGGAGTTGGCGGCGCTGCTGCTCGATGAGATCAAGATCGCGATGGTCCCTGGCGAAGCGTTCGGTGCTCCGGGATACGCTCGCTTCTCCTTCGCCCTTTCCGATTCGGATCTGGTCGAAGGCCTCAGTCGTCTCCAGCAGGTCGCCCGCTGAGGGCATCGATCTCGTCGATGACGCGCGGCCAGGCGGAGGATCGAGGTTCGATGAGCGCCATGTGGTCGACCTCCTCCAACTCCAGCAGGATCACCGTGTCGCCGGCGTCCGCGGCTCGCCCGGCGAACTCCCGACTCATCACGGCGGGCACCGCGTCGTCCGCGTCGCCGTGGACGAGGAGGATCCGGGTGCCGAGAGGGAGCAACTCAGCCGGCGACGCCGTCGCGTAGCGTCCGTCGCCGGCGTCCGGGGATCGGCGCAGGAACGCTTCGACGGCGTCGGATCCGAGACCGAGACGGTGCGCGGTCATGAGGTCGGGGATGGGGGCGAGTCCCACCGCGGCCACGGGAACAACGGTCGGATCCGCTCCCGGTGCATCGGCGGGAAGCCGTGGTCGCGCCGCGGCCCAGAGAGCGAGATGACCACCGGCCGAGTGGCCGATGGTCACGACCCGGTTCAGGTCGAGGTCGTGGCCTTCGGCGAACGTCTCCAGAACATCGACCGCAGCACCGATGTCCTCGAATGTGTAAGGCCATCCGCCGCCACCGCCGACCCGGCGGTACTCGATGTTCCAGGTTGCCCAGCCGCGATCGGCGAGCGCCACGGCGAGGGTATCCATGAGATCCCGCGACCACGGATCGCGCCAGAATCCGCCGTGGATGATGACGGCAACGGGATGGGGCCCCGTGCCGCCGGGGAGGCGAAGATCGCCGACCTGGTCCGGTTCGGCTCCGTAGGCGATCGTCTCGACGGGCCGTTCGGTGCGGACCACCAGATGACGGATCGCGGCTCGATATCCGTCCACCCCTCGTCCGTAGATCGTCGCGACGCAAACGTCGGAAACCACCGAGTGGCGCCGCCACGTTTCGCGCGCCTTGACGTTCGAGAGGTGCACCTCGACGGTGGGAAGTGCGATCGCCTCGATCGCGTCGCGCAGGGCGTACGAGTAGTGGGTGAGAGCGCCCGGGTTGATCACGAGGGCGTCGAACTCGTGCCGTGCGGCGTGGAGACGGTCGATGAGCCCGCCTTCGTGGTTCGACTGGAACGTCTCGACGGTGGCCCCGAGGTCCGCACCCCAGTGTCGGCATTGCTCGTCGAGTTCATCGAGCGTCGTCGTTCCGTAGATATCCGGGCGGCGGGTGCCGATGAGGTTGAGGTTCGGTCCATTGATGACGAGGATGCGCATGGCGACAGTCTCGGGCGTTGCGGTCGCGGTCACAAGGGCCTTCCGGCGGTAGTCACCCCGAGATGGTCGGAAACGAAAGCCCGAGCCAGCTCGATGGTTTCATGGTCGATCTCGCCGTCTTCGGTCGCGGCGAAGGTGCCGATCTCAGAGATGATGGCTGCGGTGACCTCGGTGGTGTCGACCGAGGGGTCGGCGTCGGCGAGCGATCCCGCCGTCGCGGGTCGCCAGTCGAGACCGAGCTCGCGGTACACGGGATCGAGAACTCGGCGGACCAGTTCGCCGTCGGCGATGACGATCACGCCGCCGATGTGAGCGGCTCTTCGCCCGAGGCGCTGTCCGACCCCCATCACCTTGACGCGATCAGCGAGGTTGACGCTGAACTCACCGGGGCAGTACTCGCCGGGGATCTCGCCGACGCGGGCTTCGATGCCGAGGTGTCCGAAGGCACGCACTATCAGACCGGATACCGTCGCGAAGCGATCTCGGATACCGCGAGTTGGGTCCTGACCCGGGATCGTCCAGGAGAACGCCAGAGTTCGCTCGTGGAACACCGCGGCGCGTCCGCCGACGAGTCGGAGCACCGGTGCGAAACCGTGATCGACCGCTGCTTGGACCGCGGCGGGGTATCCGGGCATCAGCGTGTCATGTTTACCGAAGGCAACGATCCGGCCCGGCACGTGGATGCGGAAGGTCTCGGGGAGGTGGCCTTCCGAGGCGCGCATGAGCATGGCGCGGGACAGGGCCGTGTCGAGGGCGCCGTCGCCCGGAAAGCCGGTGCGCACGATGCGAATGAGCCTCTGCGGCATGATCCTGTCCTCTTCCTGCGGCTCGGGTCGTCCGAGCGTACCGAGCTGAGCGCGGATAATCCGGTGTAGGTGGCACACTTCATGGTGTGAGACTGACCAGGCCCCTCGCGCGCACGGTGCTGATCTGTTCCGCGTTCGCGTTCGCGGTTTCCGCGTGCGGCACCGCCGGCCCGCTCGACGGCTTGGGTGCCCGTTCGTCCGAGTGGGTTCACGAAGTCGAGATCACCACAGCCGTCGTACCGGTCGCGGATGCCGAACCGGTCGAAGGCGTCACGGTGGCGACGGCCGACGTCCTCTGGTTCAACGACGATCTCGAAGAACAAGAACCGCGCGACGAACCCGACAAAGTGATCGCCGCCGTGTGGACGCGCCAGATCGGGAGCCGCTTCGTCCAGGCGAGTCGCGTGGAGGTGGCCGCCGCGGTCCCGGGGATCATGTTCCCCGATCAGGCACCTTCCGACGTGCGCTGGATCACCAGCCAACTCGTGTTCGAGGCAAGCACCGGAACCCTCGACGGTGAGACCGCGGCAGCTTTCGGGCTCTGGCAGGCCGAGCCGTACTCCATCACCGACGGCCGGGTGGGTGTGCTGCGAGTCGGTGTTGCTGCTGCGGGCATCGGACCGGAGAGGAGCGATGTGGTCACGATCGTGGTTCCCGACGGGATCAGCCTCGGCTGGTCGGAGGCCGGTCTTCGCTACGAACTGTTCTGTCGGAGCGCCGTGGCCGAGGGCATGTGCGAGCAGATCGCGGCTTCGTTCGTTCCGCTGGCCGAACTGCTGCCGGCGACCGAGGGGGCGTGACATCTCCAGGTCGGTTGATCTCGGTCGCCATGCTCGTGGCGACGTAGCTCGGTCGATGCGGCACACTGGAGTCATGTCGAGGAGAACTCTGTTGGCGTTCGTGGTAGTCGCGGTGATCGCGGTCGCCGGTTGTGCGACGGACGATGAAGCGGTAGACACCACGGTGGCAACGACCACCACGGACACCACGGACGGGACGCCCGAGGACGCCCGTGCACCCGAAAGTGGATGCGCCGATGTCGTGGACGTTGAGCTCGAGTTGACCGGCGACGGTTCCTACCGGATCTCGGCGACGATCCGATCCTCCGAAACGGGGAACGAGAAGTACGCAGATGCGTGGGAGGTTCGCGCTCCCGATGGGTCGGTTCTCGGGACCCGGGTGCTGGCCCATCCCCACGTGGGCGAACAACCGTTCACGAGGTCTCTCGATGGTGTCGCGATCCCCGGTGGTACCGAACGGGTCGAGATCGCAGCGCGCGATTCGGTGCAGGGGTTCTGCGGGGAGACGATGACGGCCGCTCTTCCCGAAGGCTGACCTGCTACTCAGACCGCTTCAGGAAGGCAACGATTCGCTCGGTGACCTCCTCGCCCCGGTCCTTCTCGAGAAAGTGCCCTGCGCCTTGAACGAGGGTGCGGATGGTCTCCCAGGTCACGGGGTCTCCTCCTCCGCGTCGGTGTCCTTGGCGGGCGCCGGGATGACGAGCACCGGCTTTCCCGATTCGACCATGACCCTGGCCGAGACGCTCTCCCATGCGTCCTGAGCGAAGATAGGTCGCGTCGTTCCCAGAACGACCACGTCGGCGGCGAGGTCGCCGGCGGCCTGTGAGATGGCGGCCGCCGGATCCTCGCCTTCGAGGTAGATGACCCGGCAGGGGATCTGGGCTGCCTGGAGCGCCTGATGGACCGCCTCGACCAGTTTGTGACCCCGCTCTTCGAGGTAACGGAGCGCCACCGCGTCGTGGGAGTCTGCTGCATCCTGCTCGTCGTAGGGGTTCCAGTCGGTGGTGTCGAGCGCTTCGAGGAACCGGCGCGGAACCTCGACCACCGTGATGAGCGTGACCCGTCCGCTGGTCCCCAGGAGGTGTCGCGTGAAGTCGACGACCGGCTCCGGGCTGAGCACCCCCGTCGTCGCGATGAGCACGTGCATACGAGCCATGCTAGGTGCGCAGCGAAAGTGCCATTCCCGCGAGGTCCCGACCAACCCGTCCAGTGTGGCTGAGAACAACCTGGGCTCGTAACGACACCCAGTGTTGCTGGGAACCCTGGTTGTTCGTAACGACACCCAGTGTTGCTGGCTGCCCAAAGCTCGTGTGCCCGGCAATCGCGGGCTGGGAGCGGCAACCAGGCCCGCTGCGCACCCAGACACGGCAGCGACGATCGTGAGGCCGGGTGCTTCGCGGCGGCGAAGGGCGTAGGATTTCAGGGATCGAGAGGATGGGATGACGTTGGATGATGTGACGATCAACAAAGTGATGTGGATGATCCCGAACGTGCTCTGCCTCGTGGGATCGCGCTCGGGGGGGGAGTGGAACGGGATGACCCAGAGTTGGGTCACCCAGGTGTCGATGGAGCCGGTCCTGCTCGCCATCTCGGTCGACAACAAAGCGGTGACCAATCGCTTGATCCGGGAAGGCGGGGCCTTCAGCGTCAATCTGTGGGACCGCTCCGACACGAGGGTGTTCGTGAAGTTCTCGAAGCCGGCAACGAAGGAAGGGATGACCCTCAACGGCCGTCCCGTGCGCGAAGGTGTAACGGGTGTCCCGATCTTCGAGGAAGCCGTGGCATGGATCGAGTGCAGTCTCAGCGATACGGTCGATGTCGGCACCCACTCCCTTTTCCTCGGGGAGGTGGTGACGACGGGGTTCCGTGAGGGAGCCGAACCCGTCGATATCGCTCGGATCGAGGACACCCGCATGAAGTACGGTGGGGTCCGTCGCGGCGGACACTGAGAGGAGAACGATCGTGGAGGCCAGGTTCGACGGCAAGGTGGCGTTGGTGACCGGCGCGAGCCGCGGTATCGGTGAGGCGATCGCCGTTGAACTGCTCGAGGCGGGCGCCAACGGCGTGACCATCACCGGACGAAAGCCCGAGAACCTCGACGAAACCATCCAACGTATCGGCGATTCAGATCGGGTACTCGCGCTCGTCGCGCGTGCCGATGACGCCGATGCCGCAGACCGGACGGTTGCCGCGACCATCGAGCGTTTCGGCGGATGTGACGTGCTCGTCAACAACGCGGGGACGAACCCGGCTGCGGGACCGCTGACCAAGGTCGACCTCGGCGCGGTCGACAGACCTGGGAGGTCAACCTGCGCGGGCCTCTGCTGTGGACGCGGGCCGTGTGGCGTCAGGCGATGTCCGAGCACGGCGGCGCCATCGTGAACGTGGCTTCGGTGGGCGGCTTGGATCCTCAGCCCGTCATCGGCGCATACAACATCTCGAAGGCGGGACTGATCCACATGACCCGACAGCTTGCCCAGGAGCTGGCTCCGGGTATCCGCGTCAACGCCGTCGCCCCGTCCGTGATCCGGACGCGCCTGTCCCGCCTCCTTTGGGACGGAGTCGAGGAGCTCACCGCGGCGGCTCACCCGCTCGGTCGGATCGGTGAGCCGGAGGATGTCGCAGCCGCGGTCGCCTTCCTCGCATCGGATGCGGCTTCGTGGATCACCGGGGTGGTGCTCCCGGTCGACGGTGGCGTCACGGGGGCGGCGTCGCGGATGCAGATGTGATCTCGAGGGGGTAGCCCGGGTATCCGGCGGCAACCCAGCTCGAATAGGCCTCGTCGTTTTCGATGTCGCGTCCTTGCTCCACGGCGAGGGTGTAACGGTGATGAAGGAAATCGCAGTATCCCTGGATCGGATCCCCCGATCGGGTCTCGGCGATCTGCCGCACCAGGGGTTCGAACACGGAAGCGCGCCACAGCATCGTGGCGACCTCCTTGCCGGTCGACGATCGTGACATCGTCTTCGCGTCGTGGTATCTCACGTCGGAGAGGATCTGACGCGCCTGGTTCTCGGAGGCATCGATCCCGGTGAGCTCGCGAAGACGCTGCGAGTTGTACGTCCGACCGCCGACGGTCACCTTCATCCGCACCAGGCTCGATGCTCCGGCGGGCTCGAGGTCGACGTCGTCGACGGAGAACCCGAGGTCGTTGAGCCGATGGATCCGGCTCCGGATCCGATATCGCTCGTCGGGCCCGATCACGAGCTCCTCGTTCAGCTCGTCCCACAACGCGAAGTATCGGGCTGCGATGTCGGCTCCGAGGTCGAGGTCGGCTTCGTCGAGGTCCAACCCATCGGCGGCGGCCACATCGGCCATCTCTCCGGCGACATTGATCTCCATGATCTCGATGTCTTCGAATCGCTGCCCTCGGCTGAGGATGTCGTAGAGCCGGGCGGTCTCCCCGTCCACCATGATGGCCGCGATCGCACCGGCGTCATACCGGTAGAGCACGTTGGACAGTGAGCAGTCACCCCAGAAACATCCCGCCACATGGAGTTCGACGAGCAGCCCGGCGAACGCGTCGAGCATCTGTTCCCGCCGCTCCCCGAATCCGCCGCCGCTCAAGAGCTCGCGGTAGGGGAAGGCGTAATCGACGAAACGGGTGATCACGGCTGCCGAGTACTCCTCATGCCGATCTGCCCAGGGACGCTCGACCAATCCGGCGGCACGTGCGGATCGGGTCGTCCGCTCGGCGAGAAGCCTCAGGACCTCGAACTCATGACGCGCAAGTCGCAGAGGGAGTTCTTTGATGGCGTAGATGCCCTCGGAGTACGCCACGAACGCCACGGGGTGGCGGTGGATCCCGACCGGCATCTCGACGATCCGGTCACCATGCCAGGCGTCGATCGGATCATCCCACGGAAGGTCGAGGAAGTCTGGATTTCCCGAACGGACCTGGATGTGGGGGACGGCCATGCGCCCAGTATGCACCGTCGACAACCCGCATCCGGCGCTCTCGGTCCCGGCGCCCTGGCGTGGTCCGATGCGATCGTGCGGCGGGATGCGAAGCGTCGTTATCGTGGAGCCATGGGCGACACACCGGAGCGGGTCGAGGTCTCTGCAACGTCGGTGGCGATCGTGTGGGACGACGGTGGCGAAACCCTGGTCAGTGCCGAGCAACTTCGGGATGCCTGTCCGTGCGCCGGATGCCGGGAAGGAAGGGCAGGCGGGTCCGCACTCATCGCGTCGGGCGGCGCGCCGACCATCGTGGACGCCCGGTTCGTCGGTTCCTACGCCGTCAACTTCACCTTCGGAGACGGTCACGGAGACGGCATCTACCCGTTCTCGATGCTGCGATCCCTCGCCGACTCCTGAAGCGCCGTCTCGAGCTCGCCGATTCGTTCCGTGATGGCTTCCCGTTCGGCGGCGTCTCCTTCCGCGATCTTCTGGTTGATGACGTTCGAGTACGCGCCCGGGTCGTTGATCCACCGGTAGTCGCCCTTCTGAGCCCAGGACCTGTCGATGGGTCGTTCGTCGATCTCGTCGAGTCGCCCGCGCAGCTGATCGAGCTCGCGTTCGAGGGCGGCCGGATCACGGGCCCGATCGGCGGCCAGCCGGGCCGCCGTCTGGAGCTCCTCCTTGCGGGACTCCAGCGTTCGCCGCGCCGGATCGTCGAGAGCGAGGCGTTCGAGCCGGGAGTTGATGTCCCTCAACTCGGTGAGGGCCGCATCGACGGTGATCCTGCGATCGATGGTGCGCTCCTGTCGTCGGGGATATTCCAGAGTACCGGAGCGTGTTCCCCCTCCGGCGACGTTCACGGGCGCAGGGTGAATCCGCGATATCCGGATCGGAACCCGGCCTCCTCGAGGTCTTCCTTCCAAGGCGACCCGGCCACCGGCTCACCGTCGATCGTCTCAACCGTCATATCCCCGCGGTGCATCGCTACGGCGGCGAGGCCGGTGGCCACAGCACCTGTGTCCGTGGAGAAAGCGAGCGCTCGTTTCCCTCCACGTTCGCTGAAGACCACCACTTCACCGCGGGAGAGCACGACGTAGGCTCCGCTCCGGCGAGCCGGTTTCGCCGCGGGATGTTCGGGCCATGGGATACTCGCACCGTACGCATTCGCGGGGTCGGCAGCAGCGAGCACGGTCGGACCGTCGGGGCGTTCCGAGCGGACCCGTCCGATCGCTCCGGGGAGGCCGAACTGGGCGCCACCCTGCCCCTCGATGAAATAGCCGCGACGCACCCGACCGGCGTTCTCCATCGCGCTGAGGACCGGATACAAGCCGGCGAACCCACCGGGAAGACCCTCGGCGAGAACACCCGCGCGGGTCACGACGCCGTAGCGGTCGAGGAGCATCTCGGCCCGCGCGGTTGCCGCCTCCTCGACGCCGACGGGCGTCGTGAGCAGGTCGCTCACCAGGTACCAGCGTCCGCTTGCCGAAGGAGGTGTCGCCACCGAGCGGGACGGACGGCGTCGGGCCGGACGACGCGGCCGCGAGGCGACGAAGGCGCGGAGCGGCGCCAGCGTGTCGTTCGTGATCTCGCCCGACCAGACCAGATCCCACAGCGCATCGAGCGCTCCGGCGGGATCACCACCCCCGCAAGCGGCGTACAGATCGGTGAAGAATGACGCGCCGCGAGCGTGGAGGTGGGTGCGGATCGCGTCATGACACGCTCCATCGGGCAGATCCTGATCGCGATCCCACAACAGCAACGGCACCTGGTGGCGCGGGTAGAGGGCGATCCTCCCGTCCCGGGTGCCGAGCGGCCCGCGTCCGATCCATACGATATCGCCGCCGACGAGGAGGTCATCGATCCGGCCGCCGTCCGCACGGATCCTGAGATCCAACACGTCACGCTCGAGGATGCTTGCCGGGATGGCAACGCCCCGGAGCCGGCGAACGGCTTCGGACAGACCGTCGGGGCCGGTCCGGCCCCGGTCGACGTCCTGCCAGGAAGGCAGGAAGGCGGCGAAAGCCGCCGGTTCCACTGCCTCGACCTCGGACCGGAGAGCGGCCAGGCTCCTCCGGCGCAGGCGGCGTAGAACGTCCACATCGACCCATTCCCGGCCGCGGCCGCCGGGTCGGTAGGCCCCGGACGCGACTCTGCCCTCCGCCTCGAGGCGCCGCAGGACCTCCACAACGACCGCTTCGGGCAGGTGGAGCTCGGCTGCAGTGTCGGTTTCGGAAAACGGGGCATGGGTGCGGGCGTAGCGCCCAATCACATCACCGACGGGGTCGGACACGGGTTCGAGCAGGGTTTCGGGCAGGCCGCGGGGCGGGCTCACTCCGAGCGCGTCGCGAAGTCGGGAGATGTCCTCGACCGCCGCGATTCGCTCGGATCCTCCGATGCGGACCGCGACGACCCGGCGCCTGTCGGTGAGTTCCTCGGTCCAGCCTATGGCGAGATCGGGATCGTTCGACCGCGCCGCGATCTGCTCGCCGGTCAGGGGTCCGAGACCGCGGAGCAGGTCGTGGAGCTGATCGGGGGAGCGGGCCCGACGCTCCTCGCTGAGACCCTGGAGATCGCGTTCGACTTCCTCGATCACTGCAGCATCGAGAAGATCACGGAACTCGGGTTCGCCGAGGATCTCGGCGAGCAGGGAGCGGTCCAGGGTGAGAGCGGCGGCACGCTTCTCCGCGACCGGGGCGTCGTACTCGTACATGAACGACGCGATGAAGTCGAACATCAAGGAAGCGGCGAACGGGCTCGGATGCGTGACATCGGTCTCGACGACCCGGGTCCGCCGCTGTGCGATGTCCTCGAGTACCGAGCGAAGCGCGGGGAGGTCGAAATGATCCTGGAGGATCTCGCGATACGTCTCGAGCATCACCGGGAAGGACCCGAAGCGGCGGGTCACCTCGAGCAGATCGGCGGCCTTACGGCGCTGGAGCCACAACGGGGTCCGGCTGCCGGGACGCCGCTTCGGGAGGAGGAGCGAGCGAGCTGCGGACTCTCGGAACCGGGCGGTGAACAGAGCGCTGTCCCCGACCTCGGCGAGCAGCGTTTCTTCCATTTCGTCCGGTTCCAGGAGGATCTCGGAGGTCCCGGGTGCCTGATCGAGGTCGGGGAACCGGAACATCATGCCGTCGTCGGACCAGATCAGATCCACATCCGAACCGTGGCGATCCCGGAATCGCCTGCGCGCGGAAAGCGCCCACGGGGCGTGGATTCGGGCACCGAAGGGGGAAAGCACCACAACGCGCCAGTCGCCGATCTCATCGCGGTACCGCTGGACGACGAGCGTCCGATCCGTGGGGAGGGCGCCGGTGGCGTCGCGCTCATCGGCGATGAACGCCGCCAGGTTCTCGGCAGCCCACGGATCGAGGCGGTACTCCTCGACCAGGACGGCAACGGCCTCTTGCGGTTCGAGGGAGCCGATCCGGCGGGTGAACGCCCCGACGGCTCTGCCGACCTCGAGGGGCCGACCGGGCGTGTCGCCGTGCCAGAAGGGCATCTTGGCGGCGCCGATGCCGGGAGCCGGGGTCACCACGACCCGGTCGAGCGTGATCTCGCTGATGCGCCACGTCGACGAGCCGAGGATGAACGTGTCCCCGGGTCGGCTCTCGTAGACCATCTCCTCGTCGAGTTCCCCGACCCGGCCGCCGTCGGGAAGGGTGACCCGGTACAGCCCCCGATCGGGGATCGTCCCCGGATTGGTGACCGCGAGGATCTTCGCGTTCCTGCGACCTTCGATCGTGCCGTCGACGCGGTCCCAGATGATGCGAGGCCGCAACTCGGCGAACTCATCCGACGGGTATCGCCCGGACAGCATGTCGAGCACCGATTCGTACACACCTCGGGAGAGGTCGCGGTACGGGTAGGCGTTGCGGACGAGGCGGAACACGTCGTCGACACCCCGAGTCTCAACGGCCGTGATCGCCACGATGTGCTGGGCGAGCACGTCGAGAGGGTTGGCCGGGATGCGGGTCTCTTCGATGGCGCCTTTGTACATCCGGTCCACGACCACGGTCGTCTCGAGGAGGTCGCCCCGGTGTTTGGGGAACACCTTGGCGACGCTCGCGGCACCGACCTGATGCCCGGCGCGACCCACCCGCTGCAGGCCGCTGGCAACCGAGGGAGGGGACTCGACGAGGACCACGAGATCGACGGCGGCCATGTCGATGCCGAGTGCGAGCGTGGAGGTGGCGACGACGCCGCGCAGTTCGCCTCGCTTCAACCGATCCTCGATCTCGGCGCGCTGCTCTCGTGATACCGAGCCATGATGTGACTGCACGAGTTCTTCACCGGCCAGTCGGTTCATCTCGGCTGCGAGTCGTTCGGCGAGTCCGCGCGAGTTCACGAAGAAGATCGTGGAGCGATGCTGGAGAAGGAGGTCGACGAGACGGGGGTACACGGCGGGCCAGATCGAGCGCTGGACGGGAGCCTCGGTTCCGGCCTGGTCGGCACCCGACCCGATGTCGGGTCGGGTCATGTCCTCGACCGGGACGACGATCTCGACGTCGATCGTTTTCTCACCGGGGGCGTCCACGATGGTGACCGGCCTCTTGCGCCATCCCTGGTCCGTTGATTCGCCACCGCCGAGGAAAGCCGCGATCCGCTCGAGCGGGCGTTGTGTGGCGGAGAGTCCGATGCGCTGGGGATCGTCGGCGATCTCGGTCAGTCGTTCGAGGGAGAGGGCGAGGTGGGTCCCCCGTTTCGTGCTCGCCACCGAATGGATCTCGTCGACGATGACCCACCGGACCGGAGCGAGGATCTCGCGGGCCCGGGACGTGAGCATCAGGTACAGGCTCTCGGGAGTCGTGATCAGGATGTCGGGTGGGTGACGGAGCATCGCTTGGCGCTCGGATCGGGGGGTATCGCCGGTTCGCATCGCCGTCGAGACCGTCGGGGCCGGGGCGCCGAGGCGCTCTGCGGCGAGGCGGATCCCGGCGAGAGGTGCCCTGAGGTTGCGTTCGATGTCGTAGGCGAGTGCCTTCATCGGCGAGACGTAGAGGACCCGGCACCGCTCTCGCTCGGGGGGAGTCGGTTCGGAAGCGAGCCGATCGATGGCCCAGAGGAACGCGGCGAGGGTCTTCCCGGATCCCGTGGGCGCATGGATCAGGGTGTGCTCGCCGGAGGCGATCGCGTCCCATCCGGCCGTCTGCGCGGCGGTGGGGGATGCGAACGTCGCGTCGAACCAGGCACGGCTGGGTTCACTGAAGCGGCGGAGCGAAGACATCGCTTCAGGCTACCGCGCGCCCGTGACGAGAAGCCCCATCAGCTTCGACCCAACCCTCATGCGACACTCGAGGGTTGGAGGAATCGCTCAACCAATGGGTTCACGGCGGATCCCTCGACCTGACATCGACCTCGGGGTGAATTACAAAATCGTCTTACGCACGCCCTGGTGGGTAAGAACCTCGAGCTCCTTCTGGCGGACATACGGCCCGAATAGTGCGCAGATGTCCGCCGGAAAGAGCTCCTACGGCCAGATGCCGCGCTGGCAGGTTGCCGTTGCGACCCGCTCGACCGCGATCGCATAGGCGGCGATCCGAAGGGTGATGTGGTCGGCGCCGTGGCTGTCCAGGATCTCGGCGTGGCGCTCCATCACTTGATCGGTGGCTCGGTTCATCCGTCGTTGCAGTTTGACCTGGACGGTGTCGTAGTCCCACTGTTCGTGCTCGAGGTTCTGGAGCCACTCGAAGTAACTGACGACCACACCGCCGGCGTTGGCGAGGATGTCGGGGATGACCGGGATGCCGCGATCTGCCAGGATCGCATCGGCCGCCGGTGTCGTCGGTCCGTTGGCTGCCTCGAGGATGAGGGTGGTCGACAGCCGCTCTGCGTTCTCGGCAGTGATCTGGTTCTCCATCGCGGCCGGTATCAGGATGTCACACGGTACCTCGAGGACCTCCCGCGACTTGAGCGTCTCGGAGTGCGGGAACCCGAGGACCGTTCCCGTGGAGTCTTTGTGAGCCCCCACCGCCGCAACCTCGAGGCCCGATGGGGCGTAGATGCCGCCCTGGGTGTCGCTGACCGCGACGACCCGGGCACCTGCTTCGGCGAAGATCAACGCTGCGTTGCGACCTGCATTGCCGAAACCCTGGATCGCGATGGTGGCGCCCTCGATGGAGTTACGGCTCGGAAGGCCGCCGCGTTCGAGGAAACGGCGGGTCACGTAGAACGATCCCTGCGCCGTGGCCGACTCGCGTCCCAGCGACCCGCCGAGGTTGACCGGCTTGCCGGTCACGACCGGGAGGGTCTCCTCGCCGGGGTGCATCATCGTGTACGTGTCGTAGATCCAGGCCATCGTCTGCTGGTCGGTGTACATGTCGGGGGCGGGGATGTCGGTGTGGGGACCGATGTTGTCGCCGAGTGACGAGATGAACCTCCGCGTCACCCGTGCCTTCTCGTTGCGGGAGAGGGACCTGGTATCGCAATCGACGCCGCCTTTGGCTCCACCGAATGGAACGTTGAGAAGGGCACACTTCCAGGTCATCCAGGTGGCGAGCGCGGTGACCTCGTCCTCGTCCACGGACGGCGCGTAACGGACGCCACCCTTGCCCGGGCCGCGGGTGTGGTCGTGGAGAACCCGGTATCCGCGGAACACCCGGATGGAGCCGTCGTCGAGCATCACCGGAACGTGGACCTCGACGGTGCGTTCGGCGGCGAAGACGAGTTCGGGAAGCCCGTCCTTCTCGGCGAGGCTCGGAACGTACGGCGCCGCGGCGTCGAACTGGGCTCGCGCGATGTGCAACGGGTTGAGATCCTCTGCCTGGTCGATCATGACTGCTCCTTGGGCGCATTCAGTGGCCTTCGCGCAGCATGCGACTCGGGGCCTCGGTCGACTAGGGCATTCCGGCAGGGGTCTACCAGAGGGTCAAACCGGTGCAATCGTCGGGGAGCCGAACGGGGGGTTCGCCGTCGAGAACCTGGATCGAGACCTCGAGCGCGAACACGACGGTCCCGGCGTTGACGTGGCCGCCGCGGCCCGTGCCGCTCTCGTCGGCGAACGCGGCATGGATGTGGAGGAAGGGCTCGCCGTCGAGAACCGAGACGTTGCCGACCCCGGCGACCACCTCGAGTGGTTCGTCGATCGAGAAGTCCACGTAGGTCTTCTGGTCCTGGTCGTAGTAACGCAGCGACGCTCGCTTGACCGCACCGAGGAACGTCACCCAGGCCGCGTCGATGTGATGTCGTTTCACGTATTCGGTGATCGTGTCGTAGAGGTCGTCGTCGGTGTCGAGCCGCAGCAGGTGAACGGTTCCCGGGTCGAAGCGGAACGATCTCATCGAACGGCGGCGATGAGCTCGGCGGCTCGCCGGGGGTCGACCGGGTTCGTGGCAATGCCGTTGACCTTGAGGTCGGTGCCGACGATCACCCCGGACGTGACCTCGAGCAGTTGCGCAACGGTGTCACGGGTGACGCCGGACCCGACATAGACGGGAGCGGCGACCACGGATCGCACACGGGCCACGTCATCGAGGTCGGTCGTGGCGCCGGTGCCGGATCCCGACACGACGATGGCGTCGGCTCCACCCCGCTCGTCGAGATCCTTCGCCGCGTCCTCGAGGGTGAGGCCCGACGGTGGTGTCGCATGCTTGACGAAGACATCGGCCATCACCTGCACCTCGGGACAGAGGCTCGACCGGGCCCGGGCGACGTCCGCGGCGCGTCCGATGATCGGGCCCTGATCGGTGTACATCATGCCCGAGAGCACGTTGACGCGGATGAACGCGGCGCCCGTCGTCGCGGCCACGGCGAGGGCGGCGAGAGCGTCGTTGCGCAGCACGTTGACGCCGATCGGGAGCCCCGATGCCCGCGCCACGGCGGCCACCGCGCGGCTCATCGCGGCGACGGTCACCTTGGGAACGTCGTCGGAATAGAACGGGGCATCGCCGAAGTTCTCGACCATGAGGGCTTCGAATCCCGCGACGGCGAGCGTCTCAGCGTCGGAGACCGCCGCGTCGATCATCGCATCGATGCTTCCGCCGAAGGCGGGGGATCCGGGCAGAGGTCCCAGGTGGACCATGCCGATGACGCGGGGCAGCATCAGGCGGTCAGTACGCCCGAGCGATTCCGAGGGCGATCTCCGCGTACTCGCCGACGGCTTTGAGACCGGTGTCGGAGGCGTCTTGGCGCTGGACCACGACACGACACCAGTCGCCGGCCATTCCCTTGATGACCTGATCCGTGTCTTCGGACCCGAACCGCCACGCGGCGTACTTCGGTCCCATGAGTTCGACGCGGATCCCCTGTTCGGGGAACGCCTCGCCGGCCTGTCCGAACGCGAACGGCAGGCTGCGCTGACCGAGCCAGGCGATGTGCCGCAACCTCGTTGTGTCGGCCAACGGATCGTCTTCGTCCTCTTCGAGGTCCTCTTCCGGGAGCGGTGTGATGCGGCCCAGGGAGGCGGCCTTGATGTCGAGTCCGTGGGCCCAGGTCTCCATGAGCCGCATGGTGGCGAAGCTCTTGGCGCTCATATCCCCGTACAGCCAGGGCACGCGGGTCGTCGGCTCCATCCGGGAAAGGGCATCGACCACGTCGGCCCGCCCGTGACGCCACCATTCGATCACCTCTTGGTGACGTTGGTCGCGGCCCTCCTCTGCTCCGATCTCGGTCCATTCGTCGATGTCGCCGACCTTCTCACGTCGCAGTCGTTGGGGGCCTTCGGCGAGGACTTCGGCGGCGAAGGATTCGACGTAAGCGAGGTGGCTCACCGTGTCCTGGATGGTCCACTTGCCTCCGGGCGTCAGATCCTTCCAGGCGCGATTACGTAAGCCCTGGAGGAACTGGTCCAGTTGCTGCTCTTCGGCGACGAGGTCGGAAAGAATCTCCCGCATAGGGACCCGATTCTATCGCCTTTGCGGACGTGCTCCTTCCGTCGGTCAACGCGCGGCGCGGTTGAGATGATCGACCAGCGCGCGGAGTCTTCCGAAATGACGACGGTCGAAATGCAGCCGTGCCCGGAAGAGATCGACATTGTCGTCGGTGGCGATCTCGGCGGGAGTGGTGGAGATCTTCTCGATGACGCCGCTCGCGAGGATGTCGCCGAACTCGTCGTTCACCTCCCGCATGACTTCGGGCGTCGGCTCGGTCTTGAGTCGCAGCACCAGGCGGCCTTCAACGTACCGCTGTGAGTGGTAGTTGCCGTAGAAGCACAGGATCTCGTCGACGGCTTCGTCGACGTCGGTGGTGAGTTTGAAGAGGTTCAGATCGTCCCGGGTGATCATGCCGCGAGCCAACAACGCTTCGACGAGATGCATCCACGACGCCCAATAACCGGTTCCGGGCGCTTCGAGCATCACGATCGGGTGCAGGTCCGATTTGCCGGTCTGAACGAGCGTGAGCAGTTCGAAGGTCTCGTCCTGGGTTCCGAAGCCACCGGGGAACAGGACGAACGCATCCGACTCCTTCACGAACATGAGCTTGCGCGTGAAGAAGTACTTGAAGTTGATCAGGCGACTCTCGTGGATGTAGGCGTTCGCGTTCGCTTCGAATGGGAGTCGGATGTTGACGCCGAAGCTGTAATCCGAGCCGGCTCCCATGTTGCCCGCCTCCATGATCCCCGGCCCGGCCCCGGTGACCACCATCCACCGGTGCTCGTCGGCCATCCGGTTGGCGAAGGTGGCTGCCATCTGGTAGTTGGGATCCTCGGGCGGAACCCGCGCCGAGCCGTACATTGTGACCTTCGGCGTGTCGCGGTGCTTGCCGAAGGTGAGGAACGAGTAGCGCATCTCTTTGAGCGCGGTGTTCACCAGCTTGAGATCGCCCCTGCCGGTTTCGTCGCGCAGCAACTTGAGGGAAGTCACGATCATCTCGCGAACCAGATCGTCGTTGCGCTCGCGCTCGGGCCGACCGGCTGCCACGTCGACGACCAGTTCCTCGATCTGCGCGTTGAGGGCGTCGCTGCCCATGTCGTAGGAACGCACCAGCGCAACCTAATCGCGCTTCGAGAGCAACGGACGACCGGACCCGATGCCGCGGAGGCGATCAAGGGGCATCCGGCCCTGATCGGACGCCGGTTCGTTCGATACGGTGCGATCGTCCTCGCCCCGCCGCTCGCTGCGGTTGCTCGACCCAGGAGGCAGCCACCATGTCCAACAAGACCGCCGATCTCGCCGGGCCCGGAATCGGGAACTACGAAGAATTGGAGAGGGTTCTACCCGACGACTACGGGTCGGTCCTCACCCCCCGCGAGACGATGGAAGCCGTGATGGCGGTCAAGGCCGACATCGAGGACAACCTGTGCCGTGAACTCGACCTCATGATGGTGCAGGTCCCGCTCATCGTGGACTCCGCGAGTGGAGTCAACGACAACCTGGACCGCGACGGCTCGCGGGGTCCGGTCGAATTTCACATCTCGAACGATCGCGACCTCAACCCGATCGACGCCCAGGTGGTGCAAGCCGCGACCAAGTGGAAGCGGGTGGCATTGGCTCAGTTCGGCATGGAGCCGGGTGAGGGCATCTGCACCGACATGAAGGCGGTGCGCAAGGACTACTTCCTCGATCACGACCACAGCGCCTACGTGGACCAGTGGGACTGGGAGAAGGTGATCGCCGCGGAGGACCGCAACCTCGACTACCTCACCGACACGGTGCGGCGTATCTGGAAGGTGATCTACGGAGCCCACCGTCATGCCCTCGATCTGTTCCCGCGACTCGCCGACGGCGATCATCCGGAGATCCCCGAGGAGCTGACGTTCCTGCACGCCGAGGAGATCCTGGAGATGTATCCCGATCTACCCCGGAAGCAGCGCGAGACGGCGATCCTCCAGGATCATCCGGCGATCTTCATCTATGGGATCGGTTCGACCCTCGCCGACGGCTACCCCCACGAGATGCGGGCCGCCGACTATGACGATTGGGTCACCGAGACCATCTCGGCGGGCGGTCGTCCGATGCATGGGCTCAACGGGGACATCCTCGTGTGGAACCCGGTGACGGAACGTCGTCACGAGTTGTCGTCGATGGGCATCCGGGTGACGAAGGACACGCTGCGCACACAACTCGCGCTCACCGGTCAAGAGGAATTCCTCGACCTGCCGTACCACCGGGCGATACTGGAGGATCGGGTTCCGCTCAGCATCGGCGGCGGTATCGGCCAGTCACGGACCTACATGTACCTGCTGCGCAAAGCCCACCTCGGTGAGGTGTCCGTGACGGTGTGGCCGCAGGTCCTCAAGGACATGTGCGCCGCCAGGAACATCCACATCCTCGAGTAACGAGCCCGTTCTGGCGGACATCTGAGCACGATCGTGCTCAGATGTCCGCCAGAAGCAGCTCTCAGTCGCGGAAGTTGACGTACTGGAGTGGGAGCGGGAACTCGAGGCCCCTGACCTCGGCGATGACGGCCTGGAGGTCGTCGCGTTTCTTACCCTGTACGCGCAGCTGATCACCTTGGACCTGGACCTGGACCTTGAGCTTCATGTCCCGGATCTGTTTCGACAACTCCCTCGCGGAGTCCTGGGAGATGCCCTGGTTGAGGGTGAACTCGGCCCGGTACCGGCCGCCGCCGACCTGTTTCGGTTCGCCGCCGCCGAGCGACTTCAGCGATACCTTCCGGCGGACGAGTTTCGTCTTGAGCACGTCGATGGCCGCATCCAGACGATGGTCGGACGCCGAGACGACCACGATCAACTCGTCCTGGAGTTGCACGGTCGTGTCGGTGCCCTTGAAGTCGTAGCGGTTCACGACCTCACGCATCGATTGGTCCACGGCGTTTCGGACCTCTTGCATGTCGACTTGGGAAACGATATCGAAAGATGGCATCCGGGAACGATATCAGGCCGGGAAGGGATCGCCGTCAGGCCCGCGTCGCACCACGGCTGCCCAGACGGTGTCGTAGTGGTCGCGGTCGTACGCATCGATGTGGGGAAGCACGAACTCCTCCCACGACCGGCGCAGCGGATCGCTCGACGAGCGGTACACGTCGAGGCCGGCGGGGATCCGGTCGAGGACCGTGCGGAGGCTCATCGGCGTCTCCACCCGGGTCCGGGCGTCGCCCGCGGTGAACGAGGCGTTGATCTCGACGGCCAGTTTCGCGATCAACTCCACGGTCTCTCGCCGCATCGTGGGGTGGCGCCTGCGGATCATCGTCATCAGGTCTTCTTCGCCGGGGAAGTCCTTCTCCCAGATGATCCAACGGTCGGCGAACGCTTTGTTCAGGGTCTGGGTGCCGGCGTAGTCACGCAGGTCGGTGGGGTTGAGGGTCCCGAAGACGCGCACGTCGTCGCGAAGGGTGATCATCTCGCCCGTGGGGAGTTCGAGCGCCTGATGCCGGTCGAGCAAGCCGTGAAGCGCGAACAGCGTTTCGGCCCCCGCCGCGTTGAGTTCGGAGAGGTTGACGAGCGCCGGGCCGCGCAGCGCCCGGGTGATGTCCCCGTCCTCCCAGCGGCTCTCGGTCCCTCCCATCCCGTCTCCGTGGAGCTTGACGGATCCGATCAGCGTGATGTCGCGGACCTCGCCGGTCAGGGGAATCCGGTAGTAGGGCGTTCGGAGGATCGCGGCGAACTGTTCGAGGTCGTAGTCTTTTCCGGTGCCCATGTGACCGCGCAGCGCGAGGTGCAGGGGGATGCCATCGAAGCGGTTGCGTCGGACCGTTTCCAGGCGGGCCAACCGGTACAGCATGCCCAGGTCGACGTAGTACGGATCGGGTTCCGGGATGTGCGCCCGGCGGATCTCCAGGTCGGGAAGGCCCTTGGGGAGAACCGTGACGCCGAGTTCGACCGGCGGGCCCTCTCCGCTCGGGTCCGCGAAGGTGATGGTGTCAGACATGGGACCTCCTCAGGGTCGGATTGTGGTTGATCTCTCGTTCGGTGGCGTGGGTCCACCACGTATCGCCACCGGCCGCGGCGATGCTGCGGTACAGACCGGAACGAACCCCGCCGACCATCGCCGCGGCCAGCGCCTGGGGCAGTTCCACGACCTGGCTGCGTCCGTACGCGGCGCGGACCGTGTCGTCGCCGATACCGATGCCGAGAACGCTCGTGCCACCCCGTTCGATCGAAGACGCCGTCTCGGCGAGCGCCTCGACGGAGCCGCGGGTCATGCCGTCGGCGAGCATCACGATCATCCGGTGTGACACGTTACGAGCGGCGAGGCGTTCGGCGGCATGGGCGAGGTTGAACTCGTCGACGTTCGCGGCCTTGTCGAACATCGAGATGGGCGGAGCGGTTTCGGTGTCGCGTCGCACCTCTCGCGCTGCCTCGGCGGGGGAGGCGGCCATCCAGAAGAGACCGGCGAGGGTGTCTTCCGATGCTCGCCATCTGCGCCCGAATGGCTTGACGAGATAGTGGTTGACCGTTCGCGTGAGGCGCTCGGCTGCGCCCCCTTGGCTCTGTCGCAGCCCGGCGGTTGCCCGGGTTCGACGTTCCGAGTAGGAACGTTCGGTGTCATTCGGCGACGCGGCGAACCCGCGGTTGAAGATGGCGACCTCGAACTCGATCTGGAGCTCATCCGCGAGCCGGGCGAGCGTCCACGCACCGAGGGTGGCAGCCGCGAGCGCCCACGGGGCCTTGCGTCCGTTGCGGAGATCGCGAGGTTGCAGCATCGAGGCAGATCCGTCGACGAGGAGGCTCACTCCGTAGGAACGCCGCATCGGCAGGTCGCGACGTTCGAACATGCGCTCGTAGAGCCCCGCTCCGAGGAGCAGCGGCGTGTACGGGGAGAGGTCTCCGGCGTCGTACCCGGAGCGGAGGCCCCGGCGTTGATTGGCGAGGAACAACGGGTAGAGCTCTCCCGAGACGCGGTGCTGCGCGACCCCCCAATCGCTCGCCGCCGACAGCAGCAGGTCCCGACCCTCGGCGGCATGGCGACGGAAAGCCGACGGGAAATCGGTGACGACGAGCTTGCCCGCCTGTCCGGTCGGGAGGAACACCGTGGGGGCCGTCGAGACCTTCATGAGTTGATCGGCGGCCGGGTCCCCGGCTTCCTCGACGTCGCCGCGGCGGCCCTGTTCCGCGGAGACCGACTGCGCCGCCTGCCGGGTCTGTTCGTAGGATTCGCGATCGGCGAGTGGGGGAGTGACGATCCGGACCGCATCGACTCCATCGGCGATCGCCGTCTCGTCCGCGGCCATCTCGGCCTTTCGACCCGTCGGGGAGGTCGACGAGGTTCCTTCGACGAGGAGCCCGTGGAGCCGTGCGACCTCGATGAGTTCGAGGGCGATCGTGCCGACGACCCACGGGTCGTCCAGATCGGGCACGAGTTCGAGGAACGCCATGGCGTCATCGATTGCCAGAGCGACGTGCGGCGCCAGTCGCCGCTGGAGCTCGTTGCGTTCGTAGTAACCACCGGAGATGAGGAAACAAGCGAGTGCGAACTGGCCGAGCGGGCGGCTGTTCGCCATCGCCCCCGGGGTGGCCGCTCGATAGAGATCGGAGAGCACCGAAGCAGCGCCGGCGAACGGAACGAAGTACTTCCGTTCCTGGCGGGCGTCCTCGAGGGACAGGAACATCGCCTCGGCGGCGGGTCCCGCGACCTCGTTGAGGGCGTGCAGCAGCGGGACGCCGGTCTCCGCGTCTTCCGCTTCCGGGGCGGGCTCGTCTCCTCCGAGCGCGGGGCCGGGATCCTCGAAGAGGTCGAGTGCGGTGCGAGGGCCGGGCTCGATCTCAGCTTCCTGGAGCGCGGCCTGGTGCCGACGCCACGATTCGGGGATCGGCCGTTCTTCGTCGAGATCCGTTGCGATGAGATGGACGGCCTCGTGGAGCGCGGTGGTGAGCGCGACCTCGGTAGGGGTCACGGGGGCGCTGCGGGCGTACGCAGCCTGGAATACGCCGGGGTCGATGACGATCTCTCCCGGACTCGCCGATGCCTGCGTGCCGAGACGGACGCGGAGGTCGTCGTTGCCGGCGAGGGTCCGTGCGAAGCGGGTCACGGCGGGGGCGACCCGCTGGTAGCGCGCGACGATGGCTTCGATCGCACGGTCTTCCGGCGGAAGTACCTCGTGGAGGATGGACTCGTCTCGTTTGCGCATGAACATCCGAGTCTACGGCGGGTCCGATTCGCCCGTATCCGGTACGGTCCACCCATGGAAGATCTACGCGTCGGCGACTTCTCGATCTCGGCGAAGGAACTGCAGTGGCGGTTCACTCCGACCGGTGGTCCCGGCGGGCAGCACGCCAACCGATCCGCGACCAGAGCCGAGCTGCGTTTCGACCCGGCGGCGTCGACCGCGTTCGGCGACGACGAGAAGGATCGGATCGCGCGCCGGATCGGCAGCGGCGTCGTCGTGGTCGTCGTGGACGAATCGCGATCGCAGTGGCGCAACCGCCAGACAGCGCGCCGACGACTCGGATCGATGCTCGAGGCGGCGATCCGACCGGACCCGCCGCGACGGCGGCCGACCCGACCGTCCCGATCGTCGCGAGAGCGCCGACTGCGCGACAAGAAGGCACGTTCGGAGACGAAACGTCGCCGCCGGGCTCCGGGCCCCGACGACTGAACATCGGGTGCACGCGGCGCGGGCGCCGGACAGGATCCGGTTCAGCCGTTTTCTGAGAGGAACCCAAGGATCAGCGCGGTGAGATCGTCGCCGTGTTCGGCGAACAGGTTGGTGCCGTGCGCGGACCCGGAGAGGATCACGACCTCGGAGGGGACGGTCGCGGCGGCGTCGATCGTGGCTGCATCCGACGGATAGGGGGTGTCGGTCACGGCGGCGACGAGCAGGATCGGCGCGGGGAGCGACGGTGCCGCCGTCACGGCGTCGGCACCTTCGAATCCCGCCGGGGCGGAGAGGCTGATCGTTCCGGCGACCGGACGCTGTGCGGAGGCGGTCACCGCACCGGTGCCACCCATCGAGGCTCCGATCACGAACACCTCCTGGGCGCCGAGGCTGCCGCCGAAGTCGATCGCGGCGAGAGCATCCGTGTCCACGTCGAACCCGTCGCCTTCGGAGTTCCCATAGCCGCGGAAGTTGAAGGCCAGCGCCGAGTAACCCTCGGCGGCGAGCACACGGGCGAAGTCGAACCAGGAATCCATCGTCGCAGGACGCATGTGGGCGAGAACGACGAGGGTGGAGCCGGAACCGAAACGTCGGCCTTCGAGGGTCAAGCCGTCGTCGGTCGAGAACGTCACGGCTTCCCCGTTCGGGTCTTCCTCAGCTGCGATCGTCGTGGTCGCCGCGACAGCGCTCGCCGCCGTGGTCGTCACGGCGGCGGTGACCGTGGTGGTCGCCGCGGCGACGGACGATTCCGATGTGTCATCGGTGCCGCTGCAAGCAGACGCGACGACGGCCAGGATGAGGATCGGCAGCCACGATCGACGGATACCCATGCCACGACTCTACGCACCACGGCGGTCAAGGTGCGCGGCCGGTCGTCGACCTTGCCCGTCTGACGGACCGCGGCCGTGCCCTGTCGTGCTCCCTATCATCGCGGGTCATGCACTACGACCTCACAACCCTGCCCAACGGCCTGCGGGTCATCTCCCAGGACATGCCTTCGGTTCGCTCCGTCTCCATCGGCTGCTGGGTCAACACCGGCAGCCGCGACGAGAACCCCGGAGAAGCCGGCGCCAGCCACTTCCTCGAGCACCTCCTGTTCAAGGGCTCGGAGGATTGGTCGGCGCGTCGGATCAGCGACGCCCTGGACGCCGTCGGGGCCCGCCACAACGCCTTCACCTCGAAGGAGTACACCGGGTTCTGGGCCCGCCTACGAGATGCAGATCTCCCGATGGGCGTCGAGATCCTCGGCGAGATGCTCCAGAGGCCGGCCTTCCGACAGGACGAGATCGACAGCGAACGTCACGTCGTGCTCGAAGAGATCAACATGAACGAGGACGATCCCACCGATGTCGCCCACGAGCAGTTCATCCATGCTCTGTGGGATGGCCATCCACTCGCGCCGCCGATCCTCGGCACGAAGGAGTCGATCGTCGGCCTGTCTCGCGAGACGATCCGTGATTACTGGCAACGCCGGTACACCCCGGAGTCGGTCGTGGTGGCTGCGGCTGGCCGTATCGATCACGAAGATCTGGTCGAGTTGGTCGCGGAGCATTTCGGGGGTTGGGAGGGTCCGGCGACGGGCCGCCGGCTCGACCTGCCGATCGTGGAACCGAGGGTGGCGGTCCGGCACCGCGACACCGAACAGGCTCACCTCGTGATCGGGAGCCCCGGCCTGGCGACGAACGACGACCGGCGGTTCGCCATGATCGTGGCCGACCACGTCCTGGGCGGGGGCATGTCGAGCCGGTTGTTCCACGAGATCCGCGAGACGCGGGGGTTGGCGTACGCGGTTCACAGTTTCCGCATGCCGTTCGAGGAGGCGGGCGCCACCGCGGTGTACGTGGGAACGACACCCGATCAGGCGGCTGAAGTGTTGAAACTGGTGCGCGGCGAAATGGACAAGATGATGGACTCGGGGGTCACCGTCGAGGAACTCGAACGCGCGAGAGGCCACGTTGCCGGTTCGCTCGCGATCTCGCTCGAGGACGCCAACAGCCGGATGACGAGACTCGGGCGCAACGAGTTGACCGGCGTCGCGCATCTCTCCGTCGATGAGATCGTCGCCGAGATCACGGCAGTCACCCGCGACGAGGTGATCGAGTTGGCTCGTGCCGTCTACGCGGGGCCGTATGTCATCGGTGCCGCGGGGCCGTTCACAGCTGAGGATCTGGAGCCGTTCGTCGCATGAACGCGAATCGGGACCGTCCCATCAGGGTCGCCGTCTCCGGTGCCGGAGGGCGTATGGGCCGCCTCGCCGCGGCGGCGATCTCTGGTGACGACCGGTTCGAGCTCGGGGCTCTCTACGACCCGGCGCATCCGGGACAGAGGATCGACGACGGGGTGATCACCGACGACCCGGGTTCTCTCGCCGAATGTGAGGTCGTCGTCGAGTTCACCCGTCCCGACGTGGTCATGGCGAACCTGAGACGCTGGCGCGACCTGGGCGTCAACGCGGTCGTCGGCACGTCGGGGTTCGACGCGGCCCGGATCGAGGAGGTGCGATCGTTCTGGAGGACCGGGCCGCCCAACTGCCTCATCGTGCCCAACTTCTCGGTCGGCGCGGTGATGATGATGCGCCTCGCCGAAATCGCGGCTCCGCACTTCGCCGCGGCCGAGATCATCGAATTCCATCACGACAACAAGGCCGACGCCCCCTCCGGTACGGCGATCGCCACCGCCGAACGCATCGCGGCCGCGGCCGAACAGCACCGAGCCGTCGAGTCCGCCGAGTTGCTCCCCGGGGCTCGGGGCGCGGATGCGTCCGGTGTTCCGATCCACGCGGTGCGGCTCCCCGGCTTCGTCGCCCACCAGGAGGTCATCCTCGGCGGGATCGGCGAGACCCTCACCGTTCGTCACGACACGACGGATCGTCTCGCGTTCATGCCGGGGGTGCTCCTCGCCGTCGACCGTGTCGCCGATCTCGCCGACCCGGTGAACGTGGGCCTGGAACCGCTGCTCGGGATCTGACCGTTCGCGCGGCTCGCCGTCCTCCAGGTCCTAGAAGAGGGCCGATCCGAGTTGGCGTCGGTACGTGGCGGTGAGGGGATGCTCGTCTCCGAGTACCTCGAAGATGTCGAGCATGGCCAGGCGAGCTTCGTCTCTGCGATCTCCTCGAGCCCGTACGACGGCGAGAAGGTGGTCGAGCGCCGGTTCGTACTCGGCTCGACCCGCGAGGGCCCTCGCCAATGCGAGCCGTGCTCCCTCGTCCGACGGATCAGCCTGCATCCGGGCCTCGATCTCGGACACATCGAAACCGCTCGCGGCCTTGAGCCGGGCGGCGGCTTGAAGCCGCTCCACGTCCGGGTCGGGGGTGAGACGGCCCAACACGACGAGGGCGTCGTCGGTATCCCCCCGGTCGATGAGCATGCTCGCCAAGCTGGCGCCGGCCTCGTTGTGATCGGGTTTCTGTTCGAGAACCTGTCGGAAGATGTGTTCGGCGGCCACATCGTCACCGTCGAGCCGAGCGGTCCGGGCTTGATCCACCATCAAGTCGAGTTCGCTGGGAACGATCCTCTGCACCCAATCGCGGATCGCCGCCTCTCCCAACGCACCGGTGAACCGGTCGACCTCCTGGCCGTCCTTGAACGCGGCGACCGTGGGGATTCCCTGCACCTGGTACTGCGCCGCGAGTTCCTGGTTCGCGTCCACATCGACCTTGACGAGTTCGAAGGCGCCGTTGTACTCGTCGGTCACCTTCTCCAGTGCCGGACCGAGAACCCGACACGGTGCGCACCACGCGGCCCAGAAGTCGACGACCACGGGCACTTCGCGGCTGCGCTGAAGAACTTCCTGCGCGAAATCCTCGGTGTTCACATCCTTGACGAAATCAGGCGAGGCGTCCATAGGCAGAAGAGGATAATCGGGGTCTCCCTGCTACCGTCGCCCCATGGAATCCAGACCTGAAGCCCCTTTCGGACCGGTCCTGACCGCGGTCATCACCCCCTTCGACACCGACGGATCCGTCGACTACGGAGCGTTCTGGCGACTCACCCGCCACCTCGTCGATCACGGCTCGTCGGGCATCGTCGTCGGTGGAACCACCGGAGAGTCCCCCACGCTCACCAAGGCCGAGAAGGTCGCCATCTTCAAAGCGGCGGTCGACGCGGTTGGTGATCGCGCCAAGGTGGTCGCCGGTACCGGGACCTACGACACGCGCGCATCGATCGAACTGACCGAGCGCGCCGCAGAGTCGGGCGTCGACGGTGTCATGGCGGTCACCCCGTACTACTCCAAGCCCCCCCAGGAGGGCCTCTTCCGGCACTTCACGGCGATCGCCGACGCGACGGGCCTGCCGCTGATGATCTACAACATCCCCGGTCGAACGTGTCGCGTCGTCAAGGTCAAGACGCTCGTGCGCCTCGCGGATCACGAGCACATCGTGGCCGTCAAGGACGCCGTCGACGATCTCGACTGGACCCGCAAGTCGATCGAGGCGCTGCCGGAAGGTTTCGCGGTGTATTCGGGATCGGATGCCATGACCCGCGAGATCGTGCGCGCCGGGGGCGTCGGCGTCGTTTCGGTGACCGCGCATCTCGCCGGCGACACGATCAGGGCGATGGTGGATGCGGCCCTGCGTGGCGACAACGAGGAAGCCGACCGCCTGGATGCTTCGCTGGCCGACCTCAACGCGGCGCTGTTCGCCGAACCGAACCCGATGCCCCTCAAGGGTGCTATGAACGTGGTGTGGGGGTCCGTCGGCGAGCCGAGGCTGCCCCTGATCCCTGCGTCGGAGGACACGGTCGGGCAGGTCACCGACGCGCTCGCCGTGCTGGTCGGAGAGTGAGCGTTCGGGTCGCGTTCCACGGCGGTCTGGGGGAGATCGGGCGGAACTGCGCGACGATCGAGATCGACGGCCGCCTCGCGATGATCGATGCGGGCCTCATGTTCCCCGAGGGGGACATGCTCGGTGTCGACCTCGTACTTCCCGATTTCTCTTCGGCCCTCGAGCGGGACGGTGCGCTCGAATGTGTGATCCTGACCCATGGTCACGAAGATCACATCGGCGCGCTCGGTTACCTCCTCAGGGAGGTGAGCGTGCCCATCTACGGAAGCCCGCCGCGCTCGAACTGGTGCGGGCCCGGGTCTCCGAGTTCGGGATCGAGCCCGATCTCCGCCCGACCGAACCCGGCGTGTGGGTGGAACATGGGCCCTTCCGCTGGGCCCACATCGCGGTGTCGCACAGTATCCCCCAAGCGACCGGACTCGCCCTCGAGACCCCTGAGGGCATCATCGTGCATTCCGGGGATTTCAAAC
>PVMS01026067.1_pt1 | contig 39383 bp, 38 predicted proteins | sample 1853461 | NCBI WGS metagenome assembly PVMS01 (sample SAMN08582032, study PRJNA380276) | Marine sediment metagenome, whole genome shotgun sequencing project. | isolation source: ocean sediment barecode stripped | collected 2017
ACACGGTCCCAGGAGCGCATGGCCCTGGCTTTTTTGTGGGAAAGCACCAGCTGACCTTTTTTGTCTTCCTGGCTGTCTACATAAACTTCCACTTTATCGCCCACCTTCATATTGGGATCATAGCGGAATTCACTTATTGAAATAACACCTTCCGATTTGTAGCCAATGTTAATGACAACCTCACGTTTGTTCATGGAGATCACCAATCCATCGATTACCTCATTTTCTGCGATGGTGGAAAGGGTTTCTAAGTACAATTTCTCAAACTCAGCCTGGTTTTCCGTAGTATCCATCTCATTGGCTGCAAACTCATCCCAGTCAAAATCTTCAACACCTGTATCAGCAGAGGATGCTGCCTTGGGTGTCTTTTTTGTGCTCTTTTTTGCTTTCGCAGGTTTTTCAGCTTCAGGAGCTTTTTCTTCAGCAACAGGAGCTTGTTCTTCGGCTTCGGTTCCTTCGGTTGCAACAACAGGAGCTTGTTCTTCGGCTTCCGCCTCAGTTCCTTCCTCAGCTACCGCCTCAGTTCCTTCGGTGGCAGCTACAGGTGCTTGTTCTTCGGCTTCGGTTCCTTCGGTTGCAGTTGCAGCTACAGGTGCTTCTTCTTCGCTTGCAGCTTTGGCTCGGCCTTCGGCCTTACCGAGCTCGGCTTCGCCTCGGTTGGGCTCTTCTTTAGCCACTGCCTCCGTTTGTTCTTCGGCTACCGCCTCAGTTCCTGCAGTTGCGGCTTCTTCTTTGGGTTCGTTGGTGGTCCCCTCAACTTCGTTGGGATCTACCTTTTTACTCTCGTTAGACATTAGTTAATTCTCTTAAAATTAATAAGTTAGACATTATATTTGTTTAATCAAGGCGCAAAGTTAACAAAATGCATGTAATTGCCCAAAAAAAGAGAGATCTAAAGCCCTGAAAACCACCGATTGCAATCCTTTCGCTCATATGTCAACTAAGATCTCCGGCGTCCTTGTTAAAAACTGGAAAAACAGCATGCTCTGGTATCCATTAAAAATTTAACTTTACACCTCAATTAATTAAACCCTCATAATATGAAGATTGCTATTGTTGGAACAGGGTATGTTGGACTGGTATCAGGCACCTGTTTTGCTGAGACAGGTATCACGGTAACCTGCGTGGACATTGATAAAAAGAAGATCGAAAATCTGAAGGAGGGGATCATTCCCATCTATGAGCCGGGACTGGAAAATATGGTCAGAAACAATGTGGAGAGTGGCCGTCTTTCTTTTAGCACCAGCCTTGCAGAGAGCCTGGAGGATTGTGAAGCAGTATTTATCGCCGTTGGTACTCCTCCCGATGAAGATGGCAGTGCCGACCTGCAATATGTTCTGGCAGTCGCAGATGAAATCGGTACCCATATGCAAAATTACCTGGTCATTGCCACCAAGAGTACGGTTCCCATAAAAACAGCCGAAAAGGTCAGACAGCGGATTGCCGATTCCCTGGAACTTAGATCAAGTAATCTGGAATTTGATGTGGCCTCTAATCCTGAATTTCTTAAGGAAGGTGCAGCGATCAATGATTTCCTGAAACCCGACAGAATCGTAATAGGTACCGATTCGAGAAGAGCTGAGAAAATCATGAAAAGGCTCTACAAACCTTTTACCCTGAACGGACACCCCATTATTTTTATGGATATTACCTCGGCCGAAATGACCAAGTATGCGGCTAATTCCATGCTGGCCACCAAAATCAGTTTTATGAATGATATCGCTAATTTATGCGAGGTGGTAGGCGCCGATGTAAATATGGTCCGGAAAGGGATTGGAAGTGATACTCGCATTGGGAACAAGTTTATCTACCCAGGTGCCGGTTACGGAGGAAGTTGTTTCCCAAAAGATGTGAAAGCACTGATTCGCACAGGAGATGAATACGAGCGTTCCCTGGAAATACTGAAAGCGGTGGAGCTGGTCAATGAGAAGCAGAAAGTTGTAATACCCTCCAAATTAAAGGAGCATTACGGCTTATCACTGAAGGGAAAGAAAATTGGTCTCTGGGGGCTATCTTTTAAACCACATACTGATGATATGCGGGAAGCTCCATCTCTTCGCATTATTGAGGAACTGATCAGGGAGGGTGTACAGATCAAAGCCTATGATCCGGTCGCCCTGGAAGAAGCCAGAAAGATCCTGGGAGACAAAATCGAATTTTGCACTGATAAATATGAAGTACTGGTTGATACTGACGGACTTGTTGTTGTCACGGAATGGCCTGAGTTTCGTGTGTTAAATTACGGTGTCCTGGAGAAACTGATGCGGGGAAAAGTCATTTTTGACGGACGAAACATCTATGATGCCGAGGAACTGAAGGAACATGGATTTACCTACTACAGCATTGGCAGAAAAGCTGTTAAACCCTGAAAGAAATGAAAAGAATCCTTGTCACCGGGGGAGCCGGTTTTATCGGATCACAACTATGTGAAAGACTGCTTGGGGAAGGGAACGAAGTGCTTTGCCTGGATAACTATTTCACCGGGTCCAAAACAAACATCGCCCACCTGCTTGAAAACCCATATTTTGAACTGATCAGGCATGATGTTACAACCCCTTTCTTCGTAGAGGTGGATGAGATCTACAACCTGGCCTGTCCGGCCTCTCCCATACATTATCAATACAATCCCATCAAAACGGTCAAAACTTCGGTGATGGGAGCCATTCATATGCTTGGACTGGCTAAACGCATCAAATCTAAAGTATTGCAGGCCTCCACCAGCGAGGTATACGGAGATCCTACCGTCCATCCCCAGCCCGAATCTTACTGGGGAAATGTAAATCCAGTCGGGGTGCGTTCCTGTTATGATGAAGGAAAGCGTTGTGCCGAGACCCTCTTTACTGACTATCATAAACAAAACCAGGTTAGAATCAAGATTATAAGGATTTTCAACACCTACGGTCCAAACATGCACCCGAACGATGGCAGAGTTGTATCCAACTTTATTGTGCAGGCACTTCAAAACCGGGAAATAACCATTTACGGGGACGGATCACAAACAAGGAGTTTCCAGTATGTAGACGACCTGCTGGAAGGAATGATCCGGATGATGCAAACAGGCGACCATATAACAGGACCTGTGAATCTGGGCAATCCAGCTGAATTTACCATCCTTAATCTGGCTAAAAAAATTGTTTCCATGACCGGCTCCAAATCTAAGATATCCTTCCTGCCTCTGCCCCAGGATGACCCGATACAGCGTCAGCCTGATATCACACTGGCTAAAGAAATCCTTGATGATTGGAGTCCTGTAGTAGAGCTCGAGGCCGGACTGGAAAAAACAATAACATATTTTGATCATCTATTAAACAACTAATATGAAAGGTATAATTCTGGCCGGAGGTGCAGGGACGCGCCTTCACCCCATCACCAAATCCATTTCCAAGCAGATCATTCCGGTCTACGACAAACCCATGATCTACTATCCACTCTCTGTGCTTATGTTAGCAGGCATCAAGGAGATTCTTATTATCTCCACAGCGGAAGACCTGCATCTCTATCAAACCCTGTTGGATGATGGCACACAACTGGGAATCTCCCTGAGTTATACTATACAGCCTTCACCTGACGGACTGGCACAGGCTTTTCTGATCGGTGAAGAGTTTATTGGAAATGAGCCAGTCTGCCTGATCCTGGGCGATAATATTTTTTATGGACATGGTTTTGGCAAAACATTGAGGCAGGCTGCCGTACTGGAGGAAGGGGCCATGGTTTTTGGCTACTATGTCACCGATCCCGAGCGATACGGAGTGGTTGATTTTGATCCTGAGGGGCAGGTGCTGAGTCTGGAGGAGAAACCCTTACAACCCAAATCAAATTATGCGGTTACGGGACTCTATTTCTACGGAAATGATGTGGTCGGAAAAGCAAAAACATTGAAACTATCCAAACGGGGCGAACTGGAGATTACCGATCTTAACAGGCTCTACCTGGAAGAGGGGCGCTTAAAGGTACGCATCATGGGAAGAGGCATGGCATGGCTTGATACAGGCACACAGGAGAGTTTGCTGCAGGCAGCTAACTACATGCATACTATTGAACAACGACAGGGACTGAAGATCTCATGCATTGAGGAGATTGCGTACAAGATGGATTTCATCAATAAAACACAGCTGCTTGCACTTGCCGAGCAGATGCGCAACAGCTCCTATGGTCAGTACCTGTTCACCATAGCTGACGAAAAGCTTATGAACTCAGATATCTAGTTATATGATTGTAAAAGAGACAGGCATTGCAGGGCTCCTGGTTTTGGAGCCAAGGGTCTTTAAAGATCCCAGGGGATTTTTTTATGAGAGTTATAAAAAAGAGGAGCTGTCAAAGCAAGGGGTGGATTATGAGTATATTCAGGATAACCAGAGTCGTTCAAGCTATGGGGTAATCCGCGGACTGCACTATCAGAAAGAACCTTATGCACAGGCTAAGCTGGTGCGAGTTACAGAAGGTGCCATTTTTGATGTGGCTGTGGATATCCGATCCGGTTCTCCTACATATGGAAAGTGGTACGCCATAGAGCTCAGTGCGGAAAACTTTTTACAATTGATGATACCCGGGGGATTTGCCCATGGCCTATCGGTCCTTTCTGAACACGCCAGCGTTCTTTATAAATGTGATCAGTATTATCACCCCGAATCCGAATCCGGAATTCGCTTCGATGATCCTGATCTCCAAATTGACTGGCAGATCGATCCTGAAAAGGCAATTATATCTGATAAGGACAGGATTCTGCCCTACTTTAACCAACTTTAAACTGAAAGCTATGAGTCATGTACTGGTAACAGGGGCAGATGGTCAACTTGGAAGAGAAATAAAAAAAATGCGTAACAGATTCCGGCAGATTTACACATTTACGGATGTGGAGGATCTGGATGTAAGCGATCTGAGTGCGCTGAAATCATACCTGGCATCTAATCCTGCTGATTTTATTATTAACTGCGCAGCATATACTGATGTGGAGGGTGCTGAGAAAGAGCCTGAACAAGCCATGAAATTAAACCGTGATGTCCTGGTAAATTTCAAATCATGCATGGAAGAATTCAGAGCTGTACGTATCATCCATATCTCCACAGATTATGTTTACAGGGGCGAGCAGCCACGACCCATCAGAGAGGATGACCCTACTGCACCCTTGGGTGTTTACGCCAGGACGAAGCTTGAAGGAGAGGATGTATTGCGGGGACATCCCCGGGCTTTGATTATCAGGACATCATGGCTCTATAGTGTATTCGGAAAAAATTTCGTAAAGAACATGATCAACCGGATGGATCTGAAAAGCGATCTGAAGGTGGTATACGACCAGATAGGAACTCCAACCTATGCTGAGGACCTGGCAAAAGCAATTATGCAGATTATTTCTGATGTTGATTCTGACATGCTGCAATTTGCGCCTGGAATTTTCAATTATTCAAACAGCGGGGTTTGCAGCTGGTATGACATGACCATGGAAATTTGCAGGCTGATAGGTTGCAGAGCCAAAGTTGTACCCATCGAAAGCCACGAATTTTCAGGAGCCGTTAAGCGCCCGGCCTACAGTGTAATGAACAAATCCAAAATCCAGGAAGTTTATGGAGTCGAGGTACCATACTGGAGAGACAGCCTGGAGAGGTGCATTCATAACCTGATGTAAGCATAATATTAATATCCATATGTAAAACCAATGGAGCATGAACATGCTGAGTGAAGTCAAAAAGAAAGCAGAGGAATGGCTCAATAGCCCCATCGATGAGGCATCCAAGACTGCCATTCGCAATATGCTGGATAACAATGAAAGTGAGTTAATTGAAAGTTTCTACCGCGACCTGGAATTTGGAACAGGCGGACTGCGTGGGATTATGGGAGTGGGAACCAATCGTATGAATATCTATACCGTTGGAATGGCTACCCAGGGTCTGTGCAATTACCTTCTGGATCAGTTCAGCGATCGCAAGGAGATCAGTGTTGCAGTTGCATACGATTGCCGCAATAATAGTCCCCTGTTTGCAGAAATAACTGCCCAGATCTGCATCGCCAATGGAATCAAAGCCTATCTGTTCGATGGACTACGTCCCACGCCTGAGCTCAGTTTTGCCATCCGGCAACTGGGCTGCCAGAGTGGTGTGGTGATTACTGCCTCACATAATCCAAAGGAGTACAATGGCTATAAGGCCTACTGGGAAGACGGTGCCCAGATAATCAATCCCCATGATGTGAACATCATCAATGAGGTTAAGAAGATCAAATCCATCGGGGATATAAAATTCGATGGGGATAAAGAAAAAATTATCACCCTTGGTGAGGAAATGGATAAGCTCTACCTGGATGAAGTAGTTAAGCAATCCATTAATCCTGAGCTTATTGATGCCCATCCTGACATTAAGATTGTTTACACACCCATACACGGCACAGGGGTGGAACTGGTACCCAGGGCGCTTAAACTTATGGGTTTCACATCTATCTATAATGTTCCTGAACAGGATGTGGTGGATGGAAATTTCCCTACCGTTGTATCTCCCAATCCTGAAGAATCGGCCGCACTTGATATGGCCCTTAAAAAAGCCGATGAAGTGGGTGCTGATCTGGTAATGGCCAGTGATCCTGATGCAGATCGTGTAGGGATCGCCATCCGGGACGATCAGGGAAAACTAATGCTTGTGAACGGTCATCAAACCGCATCCCTGCTCTCCTACTACTTGTTGTCGCAGTGGTCCGAACGGGGAAAACTTACAGGTAAGGAATACATCGTAAAAACGATTGTGACCACCGAATTGATTGCCGATATGGCCAGACATTATAAAGTTCCCTACTGGGATGTGCTCACCGGCTTCAAATTCATTGCCGACATCATCCGGAAAAACGAAAATACAATGACCTTCATCGGAGGAGGTGAGGAGAGTTATGGTTTTATGATCGGGGATTTTGTTAGGGACAAAGATGCGGTTGCCTCCTGTGCCATACTGGCCGAACTGGCAGCCTGGGCACGTAGTCGCGGCAAGAGTATGTATGACATCCTGATGGAAATGTACCTGAATTTTTCTGTCTATCAGGAATACCTTATCAATGTGGTAAGAAAAGGAAAATCTGGTGCTGAGGAGATACAGCAGATGATGGCAGATTTCAGGAGCGATCCACCTGAAGCATTGAATGGATCGCCGGTAGTAACCATCCGTGACTACCTGGAACAGGTAAGTACTGATTGCGTTTCCGGTGCAAAGACTCTCATCGAGCTGCCCAAATCAAATGTACTACAGTTTTTACTTGAAGATGGCAGTAAAATCTCTGTTCGGCCTTCAGGGACCGAACCTAAGATCAAGTTCTACTTCAGTGTCTACGATCAACTGGAGAATGCTAAGGACTACCTTATGGTAAAGGGAAGACTGGATGAACGTATCCTGTCCATAAAAAGGGAATTGAAATTAATCTAAAAGCACATATGTGATGAAATCATACCGCAAAGAACTCTGGTTCGAAATCAAGAAGCGCAGGGAGTTGATTAATATCACCCCCCAGATAGAAGAATGTGTGCGCGAAAGTGGCGTTCAGGAAGGCCTGGTGCTGGTTAATGCCATGCATATAACCTCATCTGTATTTATTAATGATGATGAACCCGGACTACATCAGGATTTCGAAGTATGGCTGGAGAAACTAGCTCCGGAAAAACCCTACAGCCAGTACAAGCACAATGGATATGAAGACAATGCTGATGCCCACATCAAGCGCACCCTTATGGGTCGTGAGGCAGTGATTGCCATAAGCAAGGGACGCCTTGACTTCGGCCCCTGGGAACAAATCTTTTATGGCGAGTTTGATGGCAAACGCCGCAAGCGTGCTCTGGTAAAGATTATAGGAGATTAAGATCTACACAGAAAATATTTGGCATCACTTCTACTCGCAACAGTAAACGGACAGGTCGTAAGATTTAATACGGACTCTCTGGAACATGAAGTGATCTTTCAATCCTCAGAGAAAGATCCTCTTATGGGAATTTGCCAGAATGATGAATTCCTTTTTGTTGCAAGCCTTCGCAGGCTCTATAAAATCTGCAGGAAGAGTTTCTCCCTGCAGCGTAGGACCAGATCCTATTTTCCCGCTCCTGGTTTTCACCAGATGAATCTTTATGATGGCAGGATTTACACTACAGCTACCAAAAGAAATCAGATCTGGATATATAATGAGGATCTCCAGCGTATCAAGAAGATAAAAGTAGCTCCCCCAAATCCTGAGAAAGGTGTCAAATACAAAGTTAACTACAACCATATAAATAATATTGTCAGGCAGCAGGGTTGCTTTTACATCAATATGAACTGGCTGACCGATGAGCAATATGCATATAGCGGAGTGCTTAAGACTGATGCAAATTTCAAGGAACTGGAGAAATTCAAATTTGCATGGGAGTCCCATGACTTTCAGTTTGTTGATGGCCAAATGATGGCTATTTGTTCCACATCAGGTAAGGATAAAAAGATATTGCATCCCAATACATCAGGTTTAATGGTAGATGGCGAACTGGTCTGGGAGCATAAGCCGGACGAGTCATTCTGCAAGGCGCTCACATATGATGACAAGCATATATACTTCTGCGGGGGACAAAAGGCAAGACGTGAAAAGCGTAAAAACACCCCTGGCTTAATATATGTGATTGACAGAAACAGCTTTAAACTTGTCAGGAAAATCACCGATGATCGGCTTAAAGGTATCAGGGGCGCCTTGCTTGACACACATCCAGTGGTTTGATGAATCAAACCGTCTGGTATATGGTCTCCATTTTTATACCCTCACACCAATAATCAGTATATCATCAATTTGAGAATTACTCCCCATCCAATCAGAAAACGTTTTGTCCAGTATCTCTTTCTGATCATGCATAGATTGGTCATGAATATCTAAGAGTGTGTTTTTAAACCCTTTACTCATATATCTCTTATTATCCTTACCCCCCTCTGATCAATGGTGACAATTTCCTGAAAAATACTTGAAATTGATATTGATATAGCTAATGTATGGAAATAGGGGCTAGCCCTGGTGAAGATTATCAGTGAGTAAGATAAACGCTCAAAGGAAATAGCCGAGAGGGTGTGACACACCTGCAAAATTCGAGGATAATTATTTACTCATCTGCCTATGGCGCAAACAAATGATGCCAAACATTGTTATAATCTACAGCAATGTTCTTTATTATAGTTTAAGGATATTCGCCTATTAACAATAGATTATATATGGTGAGGCAGAGCCATTCGTCTGCGATGAAAATTGGCTCTGATATTACCATATAGAAAGGAGGGGAAATGCCACTATATATGGATCGGCATGACGTTCGTGAAGCATCTTCAGAACAGGTAGCACAGGCTCACCACCAAGATCTTGAAATCCAAGCTCGCCACCACTGCAAGGCTTTAACCTACTGGCACGATGTGTCTCAGGGAGTAGCGTTTTGTCTTGTGGAAGCTCCATCTGCGGCCGCTGTTCGCGCGATGCACCGGGAAGCACATGGACTTATGCCGAATCAGATTATTGAGGTTGACGCCTCAACTGTGTCTCAGTTTCTGGGAAGGGTAACCGATCCTGAAGCAACTGATGGGCCACCGGTGCGGGACAGTGCATTTCGGGCAATTCTGTTTGTTGACATGGTAAGTTCCACCGACATTACCAAAGCTCTCGGGGACTCTACTGCACTTGACCTCGTTCACAAGTATCGTGACATCGTTCGCAGGGCACTCGCGGACCATGACGGACGTGAGGTCGATCGGGCCGGAGACGGATTCCTCACTAGTTTTACGTCTGCCAATTCTGCTGTTACTTGCGCAATCGCGATCCAACGTGAGTTATTCAAAGACAATGCGGATCGGGCAAATGGCTTGCTGGTACAAGCCAGGATTGGTATAGGGGCCGGTGAACCCGTTCAGGATGGGGAGGCACTTTTCGGCTCCACGATAAATCATACATCTCGAATTTGCAGCTTTGGAGAGCCAGAGCAAATCATAGCTTCAAGGGTCGTTCGTGAACTCTGTATGGGAAAAGATATCACGTTTAAGTCCCTGGGCGCAAAAATGTTGAAGGGATTCGAAGACGCGACTAATCTAGAGCTAGTGGAATGGCGCAATTAGACGCGCCATCCAGTCCTCCATCTAATAATTGATTTCTACAGAACCTTATGCCCCTGGCAAAATATTCTGATTTACTCTGAAAAGATTATTAGGGTTGTATTTGTTTTTGATTTTTACCAATCTCTTGTAATTGTGTTTATAGCTAGCCTTAACGCTATCTTGGCCTTCATCCATCATAAAGTTGGAATAGGCGCCGCCAGATGATTAAGGATGTAATGCTTCCCAATATTCTTTACACCATGTTGTAATTTTATCTGCATTTGCAGGATCTGGATCAACACCAACAATTACTCCAACATACTTTGCATCTCGATATGCCCATGGGATTTCGTCACTTCCAACTTTACTTGCAGCACCACTAAGTGGATACATATGCATTTGAGAAAGCGGCGTTGGTATTTTCGATCCAAACTCAAAATGCTGAGCTCTAACTTCTGACCCTAATTCATTAAAAAAAACAGCTCTCCAATACCATTGCAGACCTGGAGGCATCAATCCATCAAACAATGTTTGTATTGCGGTATAAGGCATGACACCTACATGCTCAAACAAAGGATCCTTAGAAAATATTGGTTTGAATATTTCTTCAGCTTGGTCCAGATCGCCAACATAACACCATACAATACCACAAAACTGTTTGTTGTGAAAATGTTCTGGGAATGGAGAGTCAGGAATAACCATTGTTGTAATGAAGCCATTTCAATCATCAGTGACATTATGAATAAATTCATTATACCATTCCATTATTTCTTCTGTTTTTTCAATGGGCCACAAAGTCGGACCTACAAAAACAGTTTTGACATTATGAGCTTGAAATCTCCTTGATAAATACTATCACATCAGTTCATAGTATTTATTAATGATGGTGAATCGTGGATTTCAGGCATTTTTCAGGTTAAGCCTTATTTCTGCTATTCCAGGTCTTTTTCCATGCATTAGCATATGCATCCTGAAAATCTTTATGGAAAGAAAAAGTCCCCCGACAATTGAAATTACCAATACTCCGATGCTGGTTAGTATTTGCCATGCAGGGATATCCGAAACACCCAGGCGCAACATGGTCTGAACAGGTGCGGTGATAGGGAAAATAGACAGAAAAACCCAGATTGAACTATTGGGGAAAGCCATGAGCAAGGAAGAAAACCAGAGTGGCACAAAGCCCAACATCACGTAAAACATAGATAGTTGGCTGCCTTCCCTGGCACTTGGACTGATGGCTCCGATCCCGATGGACAGAACTGCGAAGAGCAGGTAACCTAAAATGAAATATATTATTCCCAGGATCAGGAAATTGGCCGGTAACTGTATGCCACTCATAAATCCACCGAAAGACGATGAAGCAAGGTTTAGTATTATGGGGGCTGAGATCAGCCATACCAACACCTGTAACAGCCCGGCAATTCCCAATGCCAATATTTTACCTAGAAGCAGTTGGCGAATGGAAACCGAAGAAAATAATACCTCTATGAGTCGGCTCTCCTTCTCCTCTCCCAATCCACTAATTAAAGAGGTGGCTCCAAACATAAGTGCAAGAGACAGCAGAAGAGAGAATATTGCCGGGATAATAACATTACCAACATTACTCTTTTCAATAGCTATTTCTCCTTGCTCTGTGATGCGGGATACATGCAAATTTAATGGGGAATTGATAAGTGTAATTATCTCGGGTGGCACTTTTTCATTCAAAAGGTTCCCGGTAAGAAAACTCTTTATATAAGCTACGGTAGCAGCAGGTGTTTGAGGCTCTTTCTCGAGCGTGTATCGTTTAATTGTGCCTGAAGAAATGTAATCTGAAGGGATAATGATAAACTCCGAAATTTCCTGTTTGCCCAGAGCCTCACCGGCCTGTTCCACAGATGAAAAAGGGACAAGTCTGTCGAAGCCCTTGTTGGTTTGATTATCAAAAATTCCCACTTCATCCACATATCCAATTACAGTAATCACATTTGCAGGTGCATCGGACAGGCTACTTACCAATTTAATTATCCCGATACCCAACAGGGCCATTACCGGTACGATGAGAGTTAGAATGATAAACCCAGCCCTTCTGATGGCGAGCAAAAATTCGTGCTTGAATATCAAATAGGTCTTATTCATGATCTACTCCAGCTATATTAAGAAAAATCTCATTCAGGGATGGTGTTTTAACTTCAAAGCGATTGATACTTATTCCCCGTTCTCTCATTCGATCAAGAATGATCTGAGGCGTAGTGTCCTTTGACAGAACCAGTTCTACAGAATCCTTATTGTACTTTTTATCAATAACCCCTGGCAGTTCACCGATCTCCCCCTCAACATTTACCTGAACCGAGTGTGTTTTGAATCTTGCCTTTACCTCCTTTATGCTTCCATAGAGGACTTCACTACCATCGTTTACCATCAGTACCCTATCACATATCTCCTCCACCTGATTCATCTGATGCGTACTCAGAATAATTGCTTTCCCTTCATCCCTTAAATCAGCGACTATGTTTTTCATCAGCTCTGTGTTTACAGGATCCAGGCCAGAGAAAGGTTCATCCATTATGATTAATCTCGGGTCGTGAATAATGGTGACGATGAACTGGATAATCTGCGCCATCCCCTTACTCATCTCCTTGATTTTTTTCTTTCTACTCTCGAACATACCTGTTCTTCTGAGCAAGACATCCGCTTTTTCTTTGGCAGAAGACTTATCCATCCCTTTCAAGTAGGCAAAGTAAAGAATGAGATCAATGGCAGTCAGTTTTTTATATAATCCCTTCTCTTCAGGCAGATAGCCAATCTGATTTTTGAGGGTTTCATTCATCTGCTGACCAAAGATTCTCACCTCACCCGAATCGGGCCTCATAAAATCCAGAATAATTTTAATGGTACTGCTTTTACCTGCCCCATTGGGCCCAATAAGTCCCAGGATCTCGCCGGGATCCAGTGAAAAGGATAAATCTTCCACCGCACTCTTACCTGTGTAAGATTTGTATAAATGGCTTACTTCAACCGCTTTCATATGACTTGAGGTGATTTGATTTTCAAATATCATCAAATATATAGTAAATCGAAACTTTTACCGGGGAGTAAACTGTTTGGCGAAGTTCACCAGGTAGAGTTTTTCAGAGGCCCGGGTAAATGCGGTATAGAGCCAGCGCAGGTAATCGAGCGAAAGCATCTCTTCGGTAAAGTAACCCTGGTCAAGGAAAACCGATTTCCACTGTCCACCCTGAGCCTTGTGACAGGTCACTGCATAGGCAAATTTTACCTGCAGTGCGTTGTAATAGGGATCCGTGGATATCTTTTCTGCCACCTTCCTTTTACTCGGCTCTTCCGGATAATCCTCTGCCACAGAAAGATAAAGTGTTTTTTGCTGATCGTAGTTCAGGGACGGGGCCTCCAGGTCGATCACATCCAGGAGCACCTTCACCTCCATCTCAATATCCTTGTAATCGGGTAATGAGACTAAAATATCAGCAAACTTATGTCCGTGGACTTCTTCGTTCGAGAGCACCCTCTCCACCCTGATAATATCTCCGTTTGCGATAAAATCAATGCGCTTATCTTCATCCTTCCAGAAATAGTTGTTTTTCACCACCATCAGGAGATCTCCGGGAGATAATTGCTCCTCGCGCCATAAAATCTGGCTCCTGATCCCCGCATTGAACTTATTTGCCCGTTTGTTGGAGCGTGTTACCACAATGGTATCGGAGGTGCCGTATCGGTCATAGCTCGAAGAGATGGTTTCCAGCAGCTCGGCCCCGCTGATCATGGTAATATCGGGGAAAGCATCAAAATTAAAGCGTGGATAATCCTCCAGTCCATCGGTAATCAGGTTCCTTATGGAAGTGGCATTGTGCAGTATGCCTGAATCCTCTGCCTGCCTGACCACATCAGTCAGTTCAATCTCTCTGACCCTGTATCCAAAACTTTCCAGGCGCTCACGGCTCAGGGCCGGACTCATATCCAGCCCTACAGGCGGCAACTGTGCCGTATCTCCTACCAGGACTAACCTGCACTGCGATCCTGCCTCCACATAATCTACCAGATCCCGGAGCAAATCGCCCGATCCGAAAAAAGCTTCCGGTGAACGGTCTCCAATCATGGAAGCCTCGTCCACTATAAAACAGGTCTGTTTATGGAGATTGCGATCTAGGACAAACTCTCCTAAACCGTCCTTCCCTGACTTCTGCCTGTAGATTTTTTTGTGAATGGTCCAGGCAGGATGGCCCGAATAGGCAGTCAGCACTTTTGCCGCCCTGCCAGTGGGAGCCAGAAGCACACTTTTTTGCTTTAAAACGCTAAGCGTTCTTACCAGGCTTTTCACAAGCGTGGTTTTTCCTGTACCAGCGTAGCCTTTCACCAGCATTATTTCGGCCATGTCTTCAGAAGCCAGGAAGTGACCAAGCTCCCGTATCAGATCCTCCTGGCCCAAAGTGGGTTGAAAATCAAGATTTTCTAACAATCTTTCACTAATGAAATTTCTCAGCATCTCTTTGAATTATTGCGCAATTAAAAATACTTAATTTATTTTTTTTACTAAATTTGTGCGCAAACGCTAAAAGAATACCCCATGATAAGATTAATCCAGATTCTATTCGTATTAATAATCATCGTTTTAGGGTATCTGATTGTTGAAAGCATCATGGAACCAATCAGGTTTAACCAGGAAGTTGAAACTAGAGAACGGGCTACCATTAACAGACTTATTGACATCAGAGACGCTCAGAAAGCATACAAAGATGTTTATAAGAAGTATACAAGTAGTTTCGATACTCTGATCGCTTTTGTTGATACAGGCTCATTTACTGTAGTAAAGGCGATAGGTGACATCCCTGAAGAGTGGCTTGATGAGTTGGGCTTTGAAGAGGCAAGAACGAAAGCGCTTAATGAGGGAGTTATCAGCCGTGAAAACACCTTTGTCCCTGTACTGGATTCCCTATTCAATCCGGGATTTGCGACAGATTCTCTGCGCTATGTTCCTTATTGCGAAGGAATTACCTTTAAACTTACCTCCGGAAAATTGCTTACGAGTTCAAACCTGACTGTACAGGTGGTTGAAGCTTTTTGCCTCTATGACGACCTTCTTAATGGAATGGACAGGCAACTTGTCGTAAATTACAAAGACGAGCGAATGAAGATCGTTGGATTTGAAGGTGTGAAATTCGGATCCATGGAAGAAGGAACCCTCACAGGCAACTGGGAGTAATTTCCCTGGCACTGATGCAGGTAGAAAGTGTAATATCGAATAGTATTACGCAAGATATTCGGCTTAAAGGCCATCAATCCATCCGGTTTGCTCCGGATGGATTTTCTGTTTTAATCTCCGATGCCAGCTACACGCCAGTTTATCTGAAACAGTACACATTTGAGAATTCTGTGTCCATTGAAGAGCTGGTTGAAGAATGTGGCCGGATTCTGGATGAGAATGGGCTAATTTCCTTTGAAGGGGAAACGGTGCTGATTACAGATTCCATGGCCGTAACTCTGCTGCCCCGGCAGTTTTTCAATGTTGATAAGAACAGGGAGATCCTCGAAAAGGTATGCGCCCTGAATAAACACGACCGTGTATTTGACCGATCCGTAAAAAACCGGGATTTCCACCTGGTCTTTGCCGTGCCGGATAAGATCATCGGACTGGGCAACAGGTTTGCCGGAGATGTTAAAATTCTACATACGGCTGAATGCCTTCTTTCCCTCTCAGACCAGGTCAAAGCAAGTGATCATCAGCGAGGTGTCCTTATGGCCGAAGTGCAGGCTCATACACTTGATATACTTGTAATTGCCGGTGATCGGGTTCAATTGTTAAACCGCTATTCCCTGAATGATCCTTCCGACTTCATATATCACACCCTGAACACAATGAAGCAGCTTGAGCTGGACCCTGAATCCATCCCTGTCTATCTTTCAGGCATCATACCTGAAGACCACCCCCTAAAGGAGCTCCTGGTAAAATATATTAGAAATGTTATCTCCACGCCATATTACCTGGAACATCTAAGCAGGGAGCAGGTCCTTCGTTTCATGATTCTTTCAGAAGGTAGCAAGTGCGTATAATCAGCGGCATATTCAGAGGCAAGAAGATTCGTCCGCCTGGAAATTTCAAGGCCAGGCCCACCACCGATTTCGCAAAAGAAAGCCTCTTCAACATTCTGATTCACCAATACAGTATTGAAGACATGGATGTACTGGACCTGTTCTCAGGTACCGGAAGCATTTCATATGAATTTGCCTCCAGGGGAGCACGATCGGTACTTGCCATTGAAATGGCGCCCATGCATTTCAAATTTATCCAGGAGACTTGCAGAGCTCTGCAAATGGAGCAGGTCAGCGTGATCAGGGCTGATGCTTTCAGGTACCTGAAGAAACCAACTCAAGCTTTTGATTTTATTTTTGCAGATCCACCCTTTGATCATCCGGGCCTGGCAGAGCTTCCAGAGCTCATATTCAGCACAGACATCCTGAATAAACAGGGTGTTTTCATACTTGAACACCCTGGATCTTACTCCTTTACGGCCCACTCACGTTTTCAACAGCACCGCAAATACGGAGGAGTGAATTTTACCTTTTTCTCCTGAAGTAAGGCTCCTTGTCATTCCTCAGAACGTGTATTGATTTTACGATAAAAAAGAGTAATTTCGATAATTGCATCCCTAACACCAACAAAACAGATATATGGGAGAGGAGTCTTTAAAATTATCAAAGGCGGAATTAGAGGAATTATGCCTGAAGCAGAATATTATCATTGAAAGGCTGGATCCTTTTAATGATTCTAAAATTTATCTTCCAAACATAGAGAAGATCAATAAAATGATCCGCGAATTTGACTTTCTGGTGGATGGTGAATCCAGGGGTAAGGCTGTAAATGAGATCAGTAAAATTGAGAGGTTCCTTTTCGACAATGAAGAAAACAAGGATGCTAGGAGCCAGTTTTTAGCCTCCTGTTACTCCAACGCTTCTATGTACATTGATAAGCACCGGAGTCTTATTGAAGACAAACGCTCTGAAAACTGGAAGTATCTTTTTGTAAACTATTTCAAGCTGGAGGATATTTATCACTACTTCAATAAGAAAGAAAGCGCTTCCACATTTTTTAAAACCTATGCCATTTACAATGAAATGGTCAACCTCACCTACTATGTGAAGTTGATGGAATACCTGAGAGCACAGGTGGAACTTGAGATTCCTGTGGATGATGATCAGGATATGCCTGGAAGAATCGATGATATCAATCTGAAAGTGGCCATTCTTCACGAATTGGGCTTTATTGAGATACTTAAAGAGCATATTCCGCACAACACCCTGCCCAATATGGCAAAATTCATCACCATTCTCTGTAACGAAGATCCGGCCATCTGGAGAGACTTATTGCAAAAACTCAATCATTTAAACCTCCAGAATGACAAAGACCCCCTAACGGAACTAAACCTGAACAAAGCACATGAAATTATGACAGTGTTTGGTATTGAAATTGAAAAAGATTAATATTGTTATATGGATAATATCAGTATCGAACCCACCAAAAAATCTCTCGAAGTAGATTGCTCACCCGGCTACTTCAAACTTTCCGGAAATTCCATCCTGTCTGATCCCCGGAAATTTTTTCAGCCAATTGTAGAATGGGTTGAGGATTATATTAAGAATCCCATGGATAAGACCACGGTGGATCTGAAATTGGAATATGTGGATACCGCTTCCGTTCAGAGCGTATTTGATATTATGAGATTATTCAAGCCCCTGCAGGATAGAGACAAAGAGGTGGCTGTAAATTTTTACTTTGAATTTGATGATCCGGAGCTGCTTGAACTTGGTGAGATTATGGAGGGACGCCTTGGTATCAAATTCAATTTTATAGAGTATCAGTAATTCTCCATTCCCAGACATTTTTTGTTTTTTTTCCTGTTCAGATCAATATCACGCAGATATCTTGTATTTTTAAAGGTGGAATTTAGTCACCGACCTTTTAATCAACAACATCATGAGTGAAAATCTGAACCGGCGCGCATTTCTGGGCACATCCGGAGCATTTGTAGCAGGCAGCCTGATGGCCAGTCCACTTGCCAGCACTGCCCTTTCCAGCGGAGAAAAGATAAAAGCAGTTCTCGTAGGAACCGGGGTACGTGGAACCTCCTTCTGGGGAAAGACCCTGGTACAGGATTTTCCAGATATAATTGAATTTGTAGGCCTTTGCGATATTAATCCCGGCCGGCTTGAATATGCCCGGGACTATATGGGTGTAGCATGTCCCACCTTTACCGATTTTGAAAAGATGGTAAATGAGACCAATCCCGACCTGGTGATTGTTACCACCAAGGACTCCACTCACCATGAATACATTATCAAAGGACTTGATATGGGCTGTGATGTGCTCACTGAAAAACCGCTGACCACAGATGAAGATAAATGTCAGGCCATCCTTGATGCGGAACGGCGCTCCAACAACAAACTGATTGTAGGATTTAACTACCGGTGGGGGCCCTATTTGACAAAGATTAAAGAATTACTGCAGTCGGGTGCCATTGGAAAGGTAAAATCAGTGGATTTTCACTGGTACCTGAATACCTATCACGGGGCCTCCTACTTTAGACGTTGGCACGGACTCAGGCAAGCTGGAGGCAGCCTCTGGGTTCACAAAGCCACCCACCATTTTGACCTGTTAAACTGGTGGCTCGATAGCGACCCTGAGGAAGTCTTCGCTTATGGCGATCTGGAATTCTATGGTTCCAATGGACCTTTCAGAGGGGACAAGTGCCGGACCTGTGCACACAAATCCGAATGCAAGTTTTACTGGGACATTACCAGGGACAAGCGTGCTATGGATCTCTATGTGAAAAATGAGCACTACGATGGATATATCAGGGACAATTGTCTCTTCAGACCTGAGATCAATATATACGATAAGATGTCGGCCCAGATCAAATACCGCGATAACACTTATGTGAATTACTCACTGACTACTTATTCACCCTACGAGGGTTGGAAGATCGCGTTCAATGGAACGGAAGGGCGAATCGACGCCTGGCTTGACATTCCATTTATGAACAACGAGAACATCAGTCAGTCCGATATGCACGAGCTGGAGATGTCACAGGGGGATGAGAAACTTCACAGTGATCCTGTGATTCTTCACAAACTGTGGAGCGATTATAAAGTACAGCAGGTAGATTACCAGAAAGGGGGGCATGGTGGAGGAGACAAACTCCTGCACGAGCAGATTTTCAAGACCCCTGGGAAGAAAGACCCATTCGACCGGCCCGCCGGCATCAGGGATGGCGCCATGTCCATACTAATCGGCATTGCAGCTCGAAAAAGTATCGAATCGGGCCACCCGGTCCGAATTGCTGAACTAACTGATCTGGAACCAAGGGAACGAAGGATATGACAGCGGAGTTGCAGCAAATTTGTGATGATCTAAGCAAGCTTATTTCAGCCTGGGAAGTAGAACTATCCTCACTTCCGGAGAAGACCATAAGCAACAGGTTTAACAGTCAGGGCAGGAGTATCAGACAAATCCTTGGACATATGGTGGACTCTGCCACCAACAATACGCACCGGCTAATCCATATGCACTACCAAAAGAGCCCGGTTAACTACCCCGATTATGCCAACCTGGGCAACAATGAGCGATGGATTGCCATCCAGAATTATCAGGAAGAGGAATGGGACGAGCTGGTCAGGCTCTGGGCAGCGGTAAACCGGCATATGGTCCACCTGATTCGACAGGTAGATGAATCAAAACTAAATCAATATTGGATCTCGGCCCTGAAAGAACGAGTTACCCTGAAAGAGATGATCTCAGACTATCCAAGACATTTTAAACTGCATCTGAATGAAATCTCAGCACTTATAAACCAACTAACAATTGAACATGATTAACAGACGAAACTTTTTACAGGCTGGTGCCCTTGCTGCAGCAGGAACGACGCTGGCAGGTTGCACCACAGGCGAAACATCCACGCCGGCTGAAGGGCCAAAACTTAAGATCAGGCATAACCCCATCGGAGTATCCACTTACTCCTTCTGGCAGTTCAACAAACCTAAAGGCGAACCACCTCTTGAGGAAATTATCGACCATGCTGCCGCCATGGGTTTTGATGGTGTGGAACTTTTGCTGGTACAGATGGCTTCAGAAGAAACATCTTATCTGAATAATTTGAAAAAAAGAGCTTTCCATAGCGGCCTTGACCTGATGGGTTTTTCCACCCACCAGGGCTATGTATATCCGGAAGCAGATAAACGGCAGGAAAACATAGACCTGACCATTCACCAGATTGAGCTGGCCTATCAGCTGGGTATACCCACCATGCGGATTAATACGGGCCGCTGGGGAACCAGCAAAAATTTTGACCACCTGATGGAGAACCGGGGCATTGAGCCAACTCTGGAAGGCTATACCGATGAGGACGGTTTCAAGTGGGTCATTGATTCTCTGGAAAAGGTTCTGCCCACCGCAGAAAAATGCGGAGTGGTATTGGGACTGGAAAATCATTGGGGACTGGGACGTTTACCAGAAGGTGTGATGCGCATCGTGGATGCCATTGACTCCCCCTGGCTGAAAGTCACTCTCGACACAGGAAACTTCCTCGAAGATCCTTATGATAAGCTTGAACAGCTTGCACCAGAGACGTGCCTGATGCAGGCCAAGACCTATTATGGTGGTGGAAAATGGTATAGCCTGGACCTGGATTACCCACGTATTGGGGAGATTATGCGCAAGCATAACTACAAGGGGTATATCTCCCTGGAAATGGAAGGAAAAGCCGATCCAATGGAAGCTGTACCAAAGAGCCTGGAAGTCCTGAGGGATGCTTTCTGGTATGAGCTTTAATTGCCGGACTGAAATCACATCAGGGGCCATCTCATTATATACATGGGATGGCCTTTTTATCTGGAACTGGTCTAAGTTAAAATCAGTCCCCACAGCTTGCCAATCACAGCCAATGCGCTAACTTTAGTAAAAGTCAAAACACAAGCCCCAAAATGATTGATTACACTGCACTTTTCAAGGTTTCCTACGGACTCTACATTGTCTGTTCCGGATCCAGGGACAAGGGGAACGGTTACATTTCCAACACCGTATTCCAGGTCACGTCCGACCCACCCCGCTTTGCCACCTGCTGCAACAAGGAAAACCATACGGTCGGCCTGATACAGTCGTCGGGTGTGTTTTCTGTTTCGGTACTCCAGATGAATGCCGGAGCCGGGACCATAGGTACCTTTGGTTACAAAAGTGGGATAGATACCGACAAGCTGAAGGGAATGGATGTCCGTTACGGAGAAACAGGAGTACCCATTGTTCTGAATGATGCCATCGCTTACCTGGAATTTAAAGTTGATGAAACCGTCGATGTAGGCACCCACCTTATGTTTATTGGTGAGCTGGTCCATTCCGAAGTGCTGGATGATGACACCGAAGCCCTCACCTACCTGCACTACCGGAAGGTGAAAAAGGGTGTGGCTCCCAAAAATGCACCTACCTATATAGATAAATCCAAATTGGAAAAAGCCTCTAATGGTGAGAGCTATGCAAAGTATGAGTGCCCTGCCTGTGGGTATATTTATGATGAGGAGAAGGAGGAAGTGAAATTTGACGACTTACCAGACGATTGGGAGTGTCCCATCTGCGGAGAAGAGAAATCTGAATTTATAAAACTATAAACTAAAATTATTATGGAAAACTCATTGAAAGGAACAAGGACAGAACAGAATCTGTTGAAGGCTTTTGCTGGAGAATCACAGGCCAAGAACCGCTACGAATTCTTTGCCAAGCAGGCAAAAAAAGAAGGATATGAGCAGATTGCTGCTATTTTCATGCAGACTGCCAAGGAAGAGCAGGCCCATGCAAAACGCTACTTTAAATTTCTGGAAGGTGGCGTGGTAGAGATTACTGCCAGCTACCCTGCAGGCATCGTTGGAACCACCGCTGAGAACCTTAAAGCAGCTGCTGAAGGTGAAAACGAGGAGTGGACAGACCTCTACCCCACTTTTGCCGAGATTGCCAAAGAAGAGGGATTCCCCAAGGTTGCCTCTGCATTTAAAATGATAGCCAAGGTAGAAGCCGAACATGAGAAGCGCTACCTGAAGCTGCTCCAGAATGTCTCCGAAGACAAGGTCTTTATGAAAGACGGAAAAGTATGGTGGAAGTGCATGGTGTGTGGTTATGTATACGAGTCAGCAAAAGCTCTGGAAAATTGCCCGGCCTGCCTCCATCCCCAGTCCTACATGAAATTGAAGGAGGAGGACTACTAGTAATTCTGAGTCAAAGCAAAATAATGGGGGGGCGATAATATGCCCATGCTGACTGAAGTATGTGTCTGGATCCTCCCCTTCCCACCTGAAGGCGTTACAGTACTTCAGGGATTCAGTCCCAATATCAATTTTACCACTACCTGTAGCAGGTGATAGAGTCAGTTTTCCGTATCTTTAGCATATGATAAATGTAAAAGAGGCCACTGACAAAGCAAAAGAGTACCTGGTATCCTTTTTTCCAGATGCAGAGAATGTGCAACTTGAAGAGGTTGAAATGACCGAGGATAAGGCCTACTGGTTCGTCACCATAAGCTATGAAGGAATTTCCAATTCCGTAGCCAGTTCCATGCTGGTAGGAAAAACGGTCCTCTACAAGATATTCAAGATAGACGCCCAACTGGGTGAAGTGATCTCCATGAAAATCAGGGATATTAAATAAGCTTTCCTTAAGTATGAAAATCTCATTCCTCCGTTTCCCGCTTATAGTTATCGCTATACTTCTGCTCGTATCTAGTCTGAACCTCTCTGCTCAGGAAATTAAATTGCAATTCAACAGTGACCTTAGCTTTAAGATCGCTCAGTTTACAGACACCCACTTTTTCATAGGGGGTGAAAATTCACAAGAGGTCCTGGATAATATTAAGGCGCTTATGGAGGCAGAGCAAGTGGATTTGGTTATTCTAACAGGTGATATCGTAACCGGGAAACCGACCATAAAGAGCTGGGAAGTATTAACCGACCTCTTAATCAGCTATAAGATACCATATACCGTTACATTTGGCAATCATGAGGATGAAGCTGAAGCCTCCAGGAAAGAACTATTGACCTATTTGTCAGAACGACCATATTGTGTCCTTTCTGACGAAGGAGGCATGCAAGTAGAAGGTATTGGGAATAACATCCTGCCTGTTTACAATCAAAAAGGAATAGCTGAAAAACTGATCTATTGTATGGACTCCAGATCTTATTCTCTGGCAAAGGACCAGAGAGTTGAAGGTTATGGCTGGTTTGACCAATCTCAGATCAGGTGGTTTGCGGAGACCAATGAAGCATGGATAGAAAAAAATCCTGAGGCTCAATCGCTTCTGTTCTTCCATATACCACTTCCCGAATATGCCCAGGCCTTTGATCATGGAGAATTTAAAGTCAGCAAAAGAAAGGAGAAAGAGTGCTCACCAAAAATAAACACCGGTATGTTTGCAGAGATGGTGCTTCAGAGGAATGTACTGGGAACTTTTGTGGGTCATGATCATGTTAACAACTATGTAGCACAGCTCCATAATATAGCCTTATGTTATGGATATTTTTCGGGTGGGAATAGCTATGGATCCCTTCCTCTTAACGGAGCCCGGCTTATCCTTTTAGAAGCGGACAAAAAGACTTTTACCACCTGGTTAAGAAGGGTGGATGGAGAGATCTTTGATAAGGTAGAATTGCCCTCCCGTTCCAGGCCTTGAAAACAGCAATCTTAAAAAGTGGTCTCAATCCAGAAATATTAAGAGCGAACTATCGCTAATTATATTATTTTTGCGGGAAATTTGTGAAGAATGAAAGATCTGTTCAAGCTCTTAAAGGAGAAAAACATCACCCTGTCCGAAAATATTACCTCACTACTGCAAAGCTGTAAAAAACTTTCGGTATTCGATTCCACCAACGATCTGGCCATTGCCGCATGCAATGGCGAGGAAAATGTCGAATTTGAGGTCAAGTATGATATACCTGGAAAAGGAGAATATACCGAAGCCATTGTACACCGGGTCAGAAATGGTATTTCTGCAAATTATACAGAGGCATACATGCGACGGCGCGATCCTGAGACCATGGTCATCGCCGACGACCTGCCCTCCGATAAGCGGCGATTCTCAGACAAATACGGATATGAGTTTTCCAGCCTTCAGTCGGAGACCTTTGAATGGATGAAGGAGCAGGAGCTATCCGTTTTCTTCTACTTTGCAGGACGGGCAGGTATTGGCTCCCTGGGAGTTGCCGTGGTCCCGTCCAATGCAGCATTTTTTGCCATGGGTCTATCCATGCTCCAGGAAATCATTCCTGTTGATCATCTTAAAGAAGGAGCAAAAATTGCCTCTTCTATTCTGGTAGCACCCGTTTTCAGACATACCCATTTCGATGGCAAACAGGTGGTGGTGCACAACCGGACCAAGGATGTGCATGAGCTCTATGCCTATAATCTCTATCCGGGTCCAAGCGCAAAAAAAGGGCTTTATGGGGTGATCCTTACCCAGGGTGAAAAAGAGGGTTGGATTACCGCACACTGTTCAGCGGTACAATCCATCAGTCCCTACGATAACATTACCACCTTTATGCATGAAGGAGCCAGTGGTGGGGGGAAAAGTGAAATGCACCAGAACATTGTACGGGAACCCGACGGCCGTGTCTCGCTGGGTAAGAACCTGATTACCGGACAGGAGCGCTATATTACTATCCCACGCTTCTGCCTCTTTAATCCTGTGGCAGATGATATGGCATTTTGCCACCCTTCGGTTCAGCGCAACGATGGCAAGCTGAGAATTCTGGATGCTGAAAATGCATGGTTTGTCCGAGTCGATAGTGTCACCCAATACGGAGATGACCCTAAACTGGAGAAGGCCACCATCAGTGCCTGCTGTCCACTTCTTTTTCTGAATATAAAAACCACTCCCAAGTCAACAGCCCTGATCTGGGATCATATCGAAGACGAACCGGGCAAAAGATGCCCCAACCCGCGGGTTATTCTACCCCGAAACTCTGTTGAGCACGTTGTCGACAAAGCTGTATCGGTCGATATCCGGAGCTTTGGACTGAGATCGCCCAGCTGTTCAAGGGAAGAGCCCAATTACGGGATCCTTGGACTTTTCCATATACTGCCTCCTACCCTGGCATGGCTGTGGCGGCTTGTTTCTCCCCGTGGTTACAATAATCCCAGTATTACAGGGGGAGAGAAGATGGGCAGTGAAGGAGTTGGTTCCTACTGGCCCTTTGCTACCGGGCAAAAGATTGACCATGCCAATATGCTATTGAAACAAATCATTGAGACACCCAGGACCAACTATACCCTGGTACCCAATCAACATATCGGGGTCTGGAAGGTTGGCTTCAAGCCTCAGCTCCTGATGCGGGAATACCTTACCCGTCGCGGTGCCGCAAAATTAAAATCGGATCAGTACCAGCCAGCACGTTGTTCCCTTCTGGGTTACGAACTGAACTACCTGACCATCGAGGGATCCAAGATTCCCTCACGATTTTTGAAGGTATACAACCAGACAGAAGTGGGAACAGAAGGCTACGATGCAGGGGCAGAAATACTGGAGAATTTCTTCAGGGAAGAACTGCAGAAATACTTAAAAGGGAACCTGTTGCATACAGGAAAACGCATTATTGATGCATGCCTTTCGGGTGCCAGCATCGATGAATACAACCTTATTGTACCCAATAGCTACAGCTATGCTTTCAGCAACATGGAAGACTATGAGCTGAACAACAGCCATTAAAAAGAGTCCATTTTCTTCAAATTGAATTGACTACCTTTAGTTCTTTTCAAAGGAAAGTCAAGCATGCCTCTTCTGATCGTAATCATTGGCGTTATCCTGCTTCTTCTGCTCATCACAGTCGGCAAGATTAACGCCTTTATCTCTTTTGTGATCGTTACACTGTTCGTGGGACTTACCATGGGACTATCTCTTGAAGACACAGTGGAAGCGCTGAAGAACGGGATTGGAGACACACTGGGATTGTTGGTACTGATCCTGGGATTCGGAGCCATGCTGGGCCGGATCATTGCAGATAGTGGTGCAGCACAGCGAATTACAAAAACCCTTATTTCAGCTTTTGGCCTCAAAAGAATTCACTGGGCCCTGATGCTTGCAGGCTTTATTGTGGGTATTCCCATGTTTTACTCAGTGGGCTTTGTAATCCTGATTCCCATCGTTTTTACCATGGCCGCAGCCACCGGTCTGCCACTAATCTTTATCGGGCTCCCCATGCTGGCTTCACTCTCCGTTACCCATGGATTTCTGCCACCTCACCCTGCACCTACAGCCATGGCAGATATGTTCGGGGCCAATATGGGCCGGACCATGCTGCTGGGTATCGTAATTGCCATTCCAACTATACTGGTGGCAGGTCCACTTTTGTCTCCTCGATTTAAAAAGATCAAAGCCTCCCCTCTGAAAGCATTCACAGGAGAGAAGGATATACCCGAAGATGAGCTACCATCTCCGACTTTGAGCCTGGTCGCGGCCCTCATGCCGGTAATCCTTATCGGTCTGTCTGAAATTCTCACTCATTTTCTGGAAGAATCAAGCACTTTATATGCGGTAGTAAAAGGGATGGGCAATCCGGTAATCGCCATGTTACTCTCTTTACTTTTTGCCCTCTTTACCCTATCCCTGCGCAATGGAAGAAAGATGACGGATGTGATGGATGATCTGGCCCATTCCATCGCCAGCATTGCAATGATCCTGCTGATTATTGCCGGAGCAGGAGCACTGAAAGCCGTTATGGTAGCCAGTGGTATCAGTGATTACATGGGTGAATTACTTCGTCAATCCGGAGCCTCACCTCTGATTCTGGCCTGGCTTATTGCAGCAGCTATTCGTGTTTCTGTAGGATCAGCCACCGTGGCAGCCCTGACAGCAGCCAGCATTGTACTACCACTGGTATCGGACCCTTCGGTATCGCCTGAATTAATGGTACTGGCCATCGGTTCGGGAAGCCTGGTGCTTTCACATGTGAATGATAGCGGATTCTGGCTGTTTAAAGAATATTTCAATCTTACGGTAAAGGAAACACTGGCCACCTGGACGGTAATGGAAACTATTATTGGAGTGGTTGGACTTGCAGGTGTACTTGTACTGGATGCTTTTATATAAAACTAAATTTTACCTTATGAGTAAAGTAGAAGAAAAAATCAATGCCATGGGACTGGAGTTTCCTCCGGCTCCTTCAGCTTTAGGAATCTATTATCCGGTGGTTATCACAGACAAAATTCTCTATGTCTCCGGTCAGGGTCCGGTTCAAAGCAACGGGGAGCTGATTAAGGGAAAGGTAGGGAAAGATTTGACCCTTGAAGAAGGACAATTGGCTGCACGCCAGGTTGGTCTGACCATGCTTTCTACCATCAAAACCCAGATAGGCGATCTTGGCAAAATTAAGCGCATCATTAAAACCCTGGGGATGGTCAATTGCTATCCGGAGTTTGAGCAGCACCCGCAGACCATTAATGGATTCAGTCAGCTCATGGTGGACGTATTTGGTGAAGAGTTGGGCAAAGGAGCACGCAGTGCCGTTGGAATGACTCTTCCCGGCAATATAGCAGTGGAGATTGAGGCTATATTCGAACTACACTAAAGCTTGAAATGAATGATCTGATATGGTATAAGCCAGGGAATGAATCTTCCATTGCCACACCCTGCATGCTGCTTTATCCCGATCGTATTGAGGAGAATATCCGCAGGATGATCCAAGGGGCCGGAGATTCTAAACGGCTGCGACCCCATGTAAAAACCCACAAAATCGCAGAAGTTATAGAGCTTCAGTTGAAAGCTGGCATTAACAAGTTCAAATGTGCAACACTCTCTGAAGTAACAATGGTGGCAGGTGCAGGTGGAGCTGATATTCTACTGGCCTATCCCCTGCTGGGCCCTTCAGTAGCATTGTGGTTTGACCTCATAGATCGTTTCCCCAAGAGCAGGTTTTCTGCGACGGTCGATTCAGAAGCAGGCCTCAGCCAGCTGGAAGGTCACGCCCGTAAAAGAAAGAAACAGGCAGATCTTTTTGTGGATATCGATAATGGAATGCACCGGACCGGCATCGAAGCGAAAAAAGCAAAGCCTCTTATCGCTTCCATAGTGAAGAGCCCGAATCTGAGTTTCAGGGGCCTACATATCTATGACGGGCATATCCATGAGCTTGATCCTGCTGAGCGGAAGATACACTGCGACCGTGATTTTGCATCTGTTACTGCTCTTGTTGATCAACTGGCGCAGGAAGACATAGAAGTGGAGGAGCTGGCCTGTGGCGGAACACCCACCTTCCCCATTCATGCTGACTATCCGGGTAGAACCTTATGTCCGGGCACACCCCTGCTATGGGATGCAGGATACAGCAGAAGCTTTCCTGATCTTGACTTTCTACCGGCTGCTGTGTTGGCCGGACGGGTTATCAGTAAACCTGAGGGGCAAGTCTGTCTGGATCTGGGTTACAAATCCATCGCCTCTGAAATGGCACATCCAAGGCTACACTTCCTGGATCTGGAAACGGATAAGGTGATCAATCACAGTGAGGAGCACCTGGTCCTGAAATCCAGCAAAGCAGAGCAGCTCTCCATAGGCGATATAGTCTATACCCTCCCCACCCATATCTGCCCTACCATGGCTCTGCATGAGCAAGTTTATGTGGTAAGAAAGCAACAGGTAACAGAAACCTGGAGGGTTGTAGCCAGGAAGCGAAACTATCCATTTTAATTGCGATACCATGAGTTTAGACCAAAAGCATCTACCCCTGATTTTCGATTCCCATCTGGATATCTCTATGAATGCTATGGAGTGGAACCGCGATCAACGCTGGAGTGTAGAGCAGATTCGCAAGAGTGAGGAAGGGATGATCGACAAACCCGACCGGGGGCGCAATACGGTCTCCTTCCCTGCCCTGCGTGAAGGAAAAGTCGGACTGGTGGTGGCCACCCAAATTGGAAGGGTAGTTAAACCCGGGGGGCCCATTCCGGGCTGGTACTCACAGGAGCAGGCATGGGCACATACCCAGGGTCAACTGCAGTGGTACCGAAGCATGGAGCAGGCCGGTGAGATGAAACAGATCAGTAGTGCAGAATCTCTGAAGGATAGTCTGGCGCTATGGGAGAATCCGGATTCGCAGGCACCCATATGCTATATGCTCAGCCTGGAAGGGGCTGATTCCCTTGTCTCCATGAAGCACCTGGAGCAGGCCTATAAAGATGGACTACGGGCCATAGGTCCTGCCCACTATGGCCCGGGGGTTTATGCTAACGGCACAGATTCAAGTGGCAGACTCAATCCAAAGGGCGTGGAGCTTCTCAGGACCATGGAAGAGCTGGATATGATTCTGGATATGACCCACCTGAATGATGATGCCTTCTGGCATGCCCTGGATATCTATAAGGGGCCCATATGGGCCAGTCATAACAACTGCCGAAAATATGTAGACCACAATCGCCAGTTCAGTGATGAGATGATCCTGGAGCTAATCAGCCGTAATGCGGTCATTGGCCTGGCCCTGGATGCATGGATGATGGTACCCGACTGGATACGAGGACAATCAGATCCTGTGAAACGGAACGTGACACTCGACATCATGGTTAATAACATCGACCACATCTGCCAGCTGGCTGGCAACTCCCTGCATGCCGGTATTGGAAGCGATCTTGATGGTGGATATGGTACTGAGCAATGCCCGCATGACCTTGATACCATTGCTGATCTACAAAAACTACCCATTCTGCTCAGGATGCGGGGCTATTCAGAAGCAGATATCCAGAACATCATGCACCTGAACTTCGTTCGCTTTCTGCAGGATTATTTCTAGTCAGCCATCTGCATTAGATCGACACAGACCATCTTCTCCATATCCCTGATAATCAATTTGCCCTGACTAAATGCCAGAGGGGCCCAGGCCTGCGATTTACTGGAAGAAAAGAAGGAAGCCTTTCCGAGCTCTTTATATCCTTCAGGAGAAGGTTCGATGAGGTGGATGTCCCCATTTTTACCATTCTGGTTGATGATCAATCCGTTGATCAGGATCATTGCACCCATTTCAAAGCCTGGTGCCGAGCCTTTTTCCCATACTACTTCTCCTTCCATGTTGAGACACATCATCTGGTTGGGATTCCCGTTATGATTCAGGTAAAGATAGTTTTCATATTGAACAGCAGGATGCATTTTACACCCGGCTTCTTCGGTGAGGAAGAGTTCCTTGACTTTAAAATCCTCCCCTGTTTTTGTAATATCAAGCATGATGGATACAGGATCATAGCCTTTATCATAGGAACAATCCGTTAGCATAAGTCTTTGATCATCAATAACAAGCGCAGGAGTAACTGTGAGGAAAGACTTTAAGCCAAGGTATTGCCAGATCTCCTTTCCCGACTGGGCATCAAAGGCAACCACTTCGTGGGTAAGGGTGGAATCTTGCCGGTCGAAGGGACTAATCATTATGACTTGATCAAGCCCTCCAAAACTGGCCAGTGTGGGAGAGACGTGAGAGGGATGTCCTGACAGCGGGCGGGTTTTCCATACCAGTTCCCCCGTGGTTTTTTCAAAGGCTGCCACCCCGGCCTTCTGTCCATGGGGGGCCACTATGACCAGGTCGTTTAAGATCAGAGGTGATTGAGATACGCCCCAGGTGGTGAGTTCCCTGTCAAAATCCTCCATCAAATTGTGATTCCATATTGGTTTCCGGGTTTCCTTGTCGAAGCAATAGAAGTCCCCATGAGGTCCGACACTCCAGATAAATTTCTTATCCACAGTTGGAACGGTCCTTGAGCCGGGAAAAGAAATTTCACCCTTTGCCTCATAGCTATAGTTCCAGATCTCTTCTCCTGTGCTCAGATCAAGACACCTCATGATGTCTGATTCACCTTTTTTTCTGTCCAGGATAAACACCTCATCCCCATAAATGGCAGCCCCTCCATATCCTTCTCCCAATGGAAAGGACCAGAGCTCTTTGGGGCCTTTATCCGACCACGATCCTAAGATCTCGGTGCCTGATATGGTGGCATTCCGTTCCGGGCCCAGGTACTGGTTCCAGTTGTTCGTTGGGGAAGTGCATCCCCAGAACAGGATAAAGATTGTCAGAGCGAAAGTAGTATTTCTAATCATCGTTAAAATTTTGATGCCCAAAATAGCAAATAAACCTTAATCAAAAAAATTATGCTTTTTATCACACCCCATGCAACGTTTATGGAAGATAATCGTTCATTCATGTAAAGGAGCTATATTGGAAATATTTCAAGTATGAAGTCCTATTGGCTATACTACATGTGCATGCTGGTGTTGATACCAACTTTCGGGTATGGACAGGATTGTAATATAAGGTCCAAGGCCAATGATATCAATCCCGATCAACTTTGTTCCCCGGTGCAGGTGGTTACCTGGGAAGTCAGTTACACAGATGTGAATGATGCAGGAACCCTGGTGGAAATTCATTTTGACTGGGATGATGGCGACATCGAAATCATTGCAGCCACTGAAATTGATACTGTCAACAGCGAATGGCTGGCCATTTCCTCACATACCTATATTTCTGACAATGACAGGTGCAACCACAGGCCGGTGGCAACCCTGGTTGTGAATGGGGTAATGTGTACCTCCTCAGCACAGGAGCAGATTGTAACCGTATGGGACAATGACAATACCAATGGGGGAAGGGTCAATGCATCTCCCGATGTATATCCCATCTGTGTTGGAAATAGTGCGATCATGCAATTTGATGATAACACGCTGTTCAATTGCGTTCCTCCACAGGAAGAAGATGTACCAAACGACCGAACGCGATGGATTCAGTGGGTTTATGGCACCAATAATAGCATGACAGGTGCCCCTGTGATGGTTGATGGGGTAGTACGTGTTTATCCTTTTACCGGACCTGTTATTGAGCTTACCGGACCGGTAACAGGATCCAATGAGAGAAGTCTGCCCATTTCAGTAGCAAATGACAAACTTGTCGGCCAGGAATTTGAGGTTGAATTACGTTACTGGAATTACTGCAATCCTTATCCCACATCCGAACCGGTTACGGATCGATCAGTGATCAGGATAGTGGACATTCCCGATGCTACTATCACTCCTGTGGATACCTTATGTGAGTATAATAGCAACATATACCTTACAGCCTCAACGGATGGTGGAACATGGAGTGGTACGGGAATTGTGAATGCGTCAACGGGTGAGTTTTCACCGAGGCTTGCCGGAAGCGGCACCCATACAATTACTTACCATGTGACCGCAGGGAACGACTGCTCATCCACAGATACAGAAGATATTGTGGTCAGGCCTGGCCCCGATGGCACCATCACCCCGGTGGATCCATTCTGTACTTATGATACGCCCTATGATCTTGAAGCAGCATCAGCGCTCGGAACATGGTCCGGTAGCGGCATCACCAATAGCAGTACCGGCTTGTTCGATCCCACAGTTTCCGGACCTGGAAGTCATATCATATCTTTTGAGAGCGTTCCGGATGCAAACGCTTGTGTGGGCATCGATACTGTGGTACTGGATGTGATGGAACCACCCTTCGCTGAATTCCTGACTCCCGATGGAGCATGGTGTCAAACTGCAGATAACCAATCCATTGCCGAAATATTGATCGGCGGTTCCGAGAACTCCTCTTTCGAACTGATCCTGGAAGTGCAGGGAATTCGGGATACACTGCTAAATCTTTCAAATGGCACGGTCTCCATCCCTCTGAATAATGAAGCCGGACAGAATCAATATATTCTGGTGAAAATCATCGAGTACCATGGGAACAATACCTGCGAAACAGAGTTGTTTGATACACTCAATATGGAGGTCCATCCCATGCCGGCTGTAGAATTTACAGCCAATTATGATGACCTGTGCAGCCCTGTTGAAGTGGATTTTGAAAGTGTGGAAGGTTACGAAATGTACACCTGGGACTTTGGCGATGGTAATTTGCAGATGACTTCCAACAACCTTGTATCCCATACCTACCATTTCGATTACAATGAAATAAGTCAAAGAGATGATACCGTATTTCATATCCAGCTGATCGTGGAGACTGCCTTCGGTTGTTCTGGTTCACTGTACGATAGTATTCAGATATACCCAAGGCCGGAGGCCGATTTCTTCGTAAACCCGCTGGTTCAGAATTTTCCTGAAACTGAGATAAGCCTGATCAACCTGAGTTCATCGGGAAACTGGTCATATCACTGGGATTTTGGGGATGGCACATCGGATTCGAGCAAAGATCCGGAACAGCATATCTACCAGGACTGGGGCCTGTATGATGTGGAATTACTTACATTCAGCCCCTACTGCAGGGATAGCATTAGCAAGCAAATCCAGATCACTCCACCTCCGCCGAAGGCGATATTTGAACCCGACACCTCGGGCTGCCCACCGCTTGATGTCACCTTCAGAAATAAAAGTCAATATGCTGATACCTATATATGGGATTTTGATGATGGCAGCTACTCTACAGAAGCTTCACCCACACACAGATTCTGGGAAAGCAAGGCTCATCAGGTAAGATTGGTTGCGAAGGGCTTATCGGGTACAGATACAAGCAAGCAGATCATTCTGGTACATCCGAATCCAAAAGCACTATTTGAGGCCTATCCACGTGAGGCCAAGAACCTGAAACAGGTATTCAAATTCCTCAATAACTCCCTTGACGGCGACAGGTACCTGTGGGACTTTGGTGATGGAAACACATCCAGCGATGAAAATCCGGCCCATGTTTATAAGGAACCTGGAATCTTCACCGTTTCCCTGTATGTTTGGAGCGATAAAAACTGTCCCGATACACTGATCCTGGAAAAATGGATCAATGTTATGGAAGGTGAAGGCTCTACGGTATTTCCCAACGCCTTTGTATGGAATGGAGCAGGGTCTTCAGGGGGGAACTGGGGTGAGAATGCCATTGACAATACCATATTTCATCCACACATGGAGAATGCAATTGAATTACGCATGCTTATCTATACACGCTGGGGAGAAATGATCTGGGAAACCAACAGTGTATATATCGGTTGGGATGGTTATCTGCTTTCAGGCGAACTGGTTGAGCCCGGCGTTTATGTTTACAAGGCATGGGTTACCTACAGAGACGGATCACAGGAATTGCTGGCCGGGGATGTGACCTTCTTCCACTAATACCCATTTTTCAATCTGGTTTTTTATGCTGTTATTTGTAGCCAGTTCCTTACTACAAAGCTAATCACCTATGAAACTTTACATTCCCAGTAACTACAGTTCCACACTCACATTAAAGGAGACCGAACGAGCCATTAAGATGGTAAAGGATTTTTTTGAGTTGAACCTGGCGGCAGAGCTAAAACTAAGAAGGGTCACCGCCCCCCTCTTCGTCCAGAGAGGAACAGGAATCAATGATGACCTGAACGGAACGGAACGACCGGTATCTTTCGAAGTAAAAGATATGGATGGAACAATTGCAGAAATTGTTCACTCCCTGGCCAAATGGAAGCGGATGATGCTTGCCGATTATGAAATCGCTAACAACTATGGTCTCTATACCGATATGAATGCACTCAGGCCTGATGAGGAGCTGGACAATATACATTCCATATACGTGGACCAATGGGACTGGGAGAAGATACTATTACCTGAGGACCGCAACATTACCACCCTGAAGGCCATTGTTAACCAGATTTATTCGGTCATCAAGCGGACCGAGTTCATTGTATATGAAAACCATCCGGATATTGTACCCATTCTTCCCGACGCCATCCATTTCATCCATGCGGAAGAGTTACTTGAACGCTATCCCGATCTGAATCCTAAAGAGCGGGAGTATGAAATAGCCAAAGAATTCGGAGCCGTTTTTATTATCGGGATCGGTAGTGAACTGGCCCATGGCCAGGCACACGATGGACGCGCACCGGATTATGATGATTGGTCCACACCAACTGATAACGGTTACAAAGGTTTAAATGGCGATATAGTTGTCTGGAATCCCATTTTAGAAAACGCCTTCGAACTCTCCTCCATGGGAATCCGCGTAGATAAAACAGCCCTGCTGCGGCAACTGGAAATCCAGGGAAAGTCGGAACGCAAAGAGCTTCTGTTTCATAAAAGGTTACTTGCTGGTGAATATCCTGAATCTGTAGGTGGAGGAATCGGCCAATCGAGGCTCTGTATGTATTTTCTCCGCAAAGCTCATATTGGTGAGGTACAGGCCAGCCTCTGGCCGGGACAAATGCACGATCATTGCCGTAAATCAGGCATCATCCTTATGTAGTCCCAATTCTTTTAAGCAGACAATAGCTCATCCACATGCTCAAGCTCTGCTCTGATGGGAATGCCCTGTGGGCATTGTGGTTCACACAGGCCGCACTGAATACAGTTGGATGCCTTGGCCGTATCACTCAATAAGCGCTGATATCTTAGTTTTGCAGCCGGATCATGAAGCATATGGTGATCGTTGTAGAGGGCGAAATTCCGGGGAATATTGACCCCTTCGGGACAGGGCATGCAGTAATTACAAGAGGTACAGTCCACCATTTGCTGACCTCTGATGATTCTTACAGCGCTCAGGATGGCTTCCTCATCTTCCTTTTTTCCACTCCTTTTGATTTAGACTTTCTGCCAGCTGCAAATTCTCCTTCACCTGATCGAGGTGCGACATTCCACTTAAGACAACTGTTACCTCAGGCTGCTTCCACAACCATTCAAGGGCCCAGCCGACAGCTGTTCTTTCAGGATCTGCCTGCTCCAGGACCTTCCTTGCAGCCGGTGGGAGCCCATTAACCAGCGTTCCTCCACGTAAAGGCTCCATGGCTACTATAGCAAGCCCTTTTGTAGCTGCATACTTAAGACCCTCTGTTCCGGCCTGATACTCCTCATCCATATAATTATACTGGATCTGGCAAAAACTCCAGCCGTAGGCATCCACAATCTCCTTGAACAGATCAATCTCATCGTGGTAGGAGAAACCGGCGAAACGGATCTTACCCATCTCAAGAGCTCTGCTTAAAAAGTCAAATACACCCAGTTCAATTAAGTTCTTCCAGGATATCCGATCCAGTCCGTGAAGCAGGTAGAAATCAATATACTCTGTTTCGAGTCGCTCCAGTTGCTCATCCAGGAAACGATCCATATCCTCCCTTGTTTGTACCAGCCAGGATGGAAGCTTGGTGGCGATGTACACCTTCTCACGGTATCCATTTTTCAATGCCTTAGCCAGAAAGGGCTCACTTGCCCCCCCCTTAGAAAAATCGAAGCCATGATAGGGATAGGCCGTATCAAAATAATTCACCCCCTGGTCAATAGCATGGTGGATCATGTCTATGGCTCTTTCCTCATCGATCCTGGAATTATCATTCCCAATGACCGGAAAGCGCATGCAGCCAAAGCCCAGGGGAGAAACCTCCAGGCCGGTATTTCCAAATACCTTTAGCTTCATTTAGTTAGTGAGCTTTTACAAACCTCGTTCCTTCTCCAAAACGGAAACGCGCTGAAAATCCCCAGTTGCCATATTTAAAATTAAAGCCTTCGGTAACTGCAAATCCAGGTCTCCAGTCAAATGCTAGTGTTAAAGGAAAATCGAATGAGTATTCAGCCCCGAAATTTCCTGCAATATGGAAATCAAAACTGTCTTCGAAGAAAAATTCCGGTCCCACCCCCGGGTAAAACTTTAAACCCTCGGGTCCATCAGAAAGGGCAAACATCCAGTCAAAATAGGTTCCGAATCCCATACGATCAAAATATATGGCCGGATGTAAGCGTGGTGATGCTGCAAGGGGAATGGTCGCATCTATGGCTATATCATCTCCGAACCTGACACCTATTTCCCAATTGGCCTGGGCATTCAGGTCTGAACTATTTGTTAACAGACAAAAAATAATGGCAATCTGAAAAACAGATATCAGGGTCTTGAAGTTAAAAATGCTTCGCTTCTTCATGGTATTTCAATTTAGTAATCTGTAATACAAATTTTAAAAAATTATATGGATAAAAAAACCATTAGTTCAAGCGATAACTAACAAATGCCACATGCTCGCTATCGGGTGACCATGAGGGTACATTGATAGTGCCCTGTCCTCCAAACAATTTAGCCATTACCCGGACCTCTTTTGTTTCCAGGTTCATGATGCGGAGCATGACATCCTTATTGGGCGGATGAGAGCCGGCGGGAATATCGGTTCCAAAAGTGACATAGACGATCCATTTTCCATCCGGGGAAGGATGTGCAAACCAATCATTGTACTTATCGGTGGTAATCTGTTCCTGATCACTGCCATCGGGTTTCATCCTCCATATCTGCATGGTACCGGTCCGAACCGAATTATAATAAATATACGCACCATCCGGAGAATACTCGGGACCGTCGTCCAGCCCTTCTGCAGTGGTTAAGCGCTTCTCCTTGCCCCCGGTATGCGGAATTGTATACACATCATAATTGCCATTTCGCTCTGCGCAATAGCAGAGGGTCTTCCCGTCGGGTGATATGCCATGCCAGTATGAGGGGCTGAGCGACGTAACCTTCTGGGGATCACCACCCTCAATGGGGAGGGTGTAAATCATGGATCGTCCGGTTTCTGTCTCATCGCTGATCACCAGCATCTTTCCGTCGAAGGATATACCGTAATCATTATTGATCCTTTTGGCAAAGCCGGTAGGGATTAACCCGGGAGTTCCACCTGCCACCGGGATCTTATACAGGAGCCCACGACTATTGTAAATCAGAGTTTTACCATCAGGAGACCAGTTAGGAGCTTCGATATGACTATCCGTATGATAAACCACCCGCCTGTCGAAGGATGAAATGGCTATGGTTTCAAGGGTGCTTTGAACTTTCATCTCGGAATCTGACTTTTCTACTAGATCTTCTATCATAACATTGGAAAATATGGCTGTTTCAATGGCATCGTTGTTGTGAGCACTAACACCCAGACCGATGTAAAAAGGTTCTGTGATAGGAAGCTTAAAGCTTCCCCCGGAAAACTCAAGGGGATTATCTCCACTTGCCACTGACATGGAGAAATAATCACCTCTTTTCTCAATACGCACCCTTTCTGGTGCTGATATATTAGCCTGAATTTCATTGGTTATGTCCCCCGCAACACCCCTGTACTGGATGGAAGTGAGTCCGTCTCCATGTACTGCCACATCCACATATACTGAGCTCGTATCCAGGTCCTGCCGGATAATCAGGCAGGCTTTCCGGTGGGGATCCAGCCCCTCACCTACCCAATCAATGTTTGCAGCAAGGGAAACGTCGCCTGACACTTTTTTCCATACATAGTGGAGTTCATCACTGGCGAACCACATATTGGTTCCGCTTCCTGATACCACATAGGACCCAATGGAGGAGTTAAATTGAACCGAGCCTGCATGTCCGACATTTCCAATATCAGTATTCCCTTCAAAAATCCCCAGATCGTCTTGGCCCTTACATGAGACCAGGGCCAAAAGCAAAATGGCCCAGGAAGCATGGATCTTTAGTTGTTTCATACTTAATGTGCTTAATGTTAGTTTAAGATACAAATGTTTTGAGTTCTTCCTCCATGTATGAGATTATTTTGTTACCCCTTTCCAAAGGATGCTTGTTGTTCATCATGACCATGTATTCAAGTGCCGCACGGCGGGAATCCAATAGATTTATTACCAGGGTTAAATTGACTTTATGTTCCTCAAAATCCCCGGATTTTAGTTGCTGTGAATGTCTGTTTAACTCTCCAATCCATTTTTCAAATGCATTGAATCCGCTGTAGTACTGTTCGAAAGCATTCGCTTGTGCAAGTTGTACAGCAATTTCAAGAGCGTTTTTGAATATTATCCCTTCTTCAAGCGCTTCACCTTTCTCTCCAATGGAGTCTAGCGTTACTGAGTGGACCTTATGAAGCTCGTATCAAAGTTTTTACCCCATTCCAGTGGTGGAATGCTATCTATAAAAATCCTCTCCCTTGTTTTTGTTAACTGTGATGCCAAAGTATTGAGCTTATTCTGTATTCATTATAAATAATTAGTGTGCCATTGGCCAAATTAGTGAATAGATGTATCTTGGCCAAGGAAGAATTTTCGCATTTCTTAATATTTGCACATTCAAAAGGAATTATTATTAAAATAAAGCTGTAGTCACATGAAACTCCCAAGAACCTATTACAATCCACTTTCGCTGTTCGGAAGCATTCTTGCTGCCGTAACCGTTTTGATCATCATCTTCTTTATGATCGCCATGACATTTTTTGATACTGAGAATACGGGATCCTATGCAGGCATATTCATATACATGGTATTACCTGTTTTTCTGATTATCGGACTCATTCTTATCCCCATTGGAATGTCCAGGAGATCCAAAAGAATAAAGAGAGAGGGTGAGGGAAGTATTGTCTCGAAAATAGTTCTTGATATGAGC
>PVMS01083201.1_pt1 | contig 39346 bp, 36 predicted proteins | sample 1853461 | NCBI WGS metagenome assembly PVMS01 (sample SAMN08582032, study PRJNA380276) | Marine sediment metagenome, whole genome shotgun sequencing project. | isolation source: ocean sediment barecode stripped | collected 2017
CAAGTATTTGGAGAGACAAAAAAAATCAGAATCACGAATATAATTCCTTAAGATCTCATCTTTTTCATTAAAATTAAATTTGAAAATAATAAGATCATCTTTATAATATTTGTAAATACCACGAAGTGTAAATAACCATTGTTCAGTTTTCTCTTTAAACTGCATAATGCTAAGTTTTTCTTTAATTTTATTTAAGTTTAATTCATTACATGGATAGTATCGCATATTAAGATAATAAATATTCTAAGAAACTATTTAAACCCATTCAATAAAAGATATACAAAATGCGAAAGGTCGTTGTTATAACAAAAACTGGTTCATGTAAGGCGGAAAATATTAAAAATCTAAACTTAACTACACTTTATAAAAAGTGTAAGTTCAGAAAAGCCGATAATTTTGAAAAACGAGCAACATGGAAGAGCGGAGACCAATGGGTATCTGTATATGCAAGAGATACAGGTCGTGCTGGTAGTGAGAATAAATATGAATTGCCCCCTCCCATTGATAAAGAATTATATTTTGGGTCTATGATTGTTCTTGCTCATACTACAGAAGTACCAACTGAGCAATCAATTGTTGATATAGATAATTCAAGATGGCAAGTAGTCTATGAACAATGTATGGGCGGCTTTGAAGATTTAGGCGCGGCTTCCGAAAACGAGGAACCGGAGGAAATCATTCCGGAGCATCTTAAAACTTCAAGTGGTTATATGAAAGACGGTTTTGTGGTAGATGATGACGATGACGATGATGAGGACGAAGATTTTATTCCAGACGATGATGAGGACGAAGATGATAATTGTGAAGAAGCAGAAGAAGACAGCGAAGGGGCCGACTACGGAGATGGGACCGGTGATGAAGAAGAGGAGATGAGCGATGAAGATAGTGATGAAGATAGTGATGAAGATAGTGATGATAATACAGGAGCCGCTTCAGAACTTTCTGAGGAAGAATATCATTATAAATAAATTGATTTAAATGAAATTATATGAAATACATATAATATCATGCTAACACTCAAAATTAACGACCCTGTAAGTTTTAGAGCAAATATCATCAAAAAAACTAAACAAACTTATAAGGAAAAAGGCAATAACTATTAATTTAGAGAAAGGAATTTATAATTATACCATTCAAGCATCTAAAGATCGGAATGTAGTGAGAAAATGGGACAACGGTTTCTTTGTCACTTTATATATTGATAAATTCCGAAGTATTTATAATAATCTTAATAAAAAAAGTCTAGTCGGCAATGTTAATCTTTTAAAACGACTAAAAAGTGGAGAATTTAAACCACATGAATTGGCTTTTATGAAACCTCATCAAATGTGCCCAGAAAAATGGGATAAACTCATTGCTGCTAAAATCGAACGAGATGATAATGCAACAAAGGTAGACTTCTCAGCGGCAACTGATGAATTTACTTGCTGGAAATGTAAAGGTACAAAATGTACATATTATCAGTTGCAAACAAGATCGGCTGATGAACCTATGACTACATTCGTATGTTGTCTCTCGTGTGCAAATAGATGGCGATGCTAATTCTTAATATTAATATATAGTAGAATGAAGCAAAATATAATTATCATAAATTTTATTGCATTCATAGTTATAGCATTATTAGTAATTTATACAATCAATATAGAATTAAAAGATATGGCGCAATTAAATAGTTCTTATAAGAAACTATCAAAAAATAAAGAATGTGCACTACACCTTCAAGCAGTAAATGCATTTCCAATTTGGAGAATGAGTTTTTATATAGGATTAATAACAGCGATTATTAGCACATTTTATTTATATTTGCTAGTCCATAGTAAGGTGGATAAGTCTTATTTTATTACTCTTTTCTTTTGGACCTTTGCCATTCTACAAACGTTAGTTATTTATAAAACAATAGCTTTCTGGAATTGGCACTATGTATCAAATGATGGAGGACTGCCAAATCAATATTATACAAATCAGTAAATTCTTAATATAACATTATATTAAGAATGCAATCAAATAATAGTAATTGCAATTGTTGTGGGATAAATCGCAAAGCACCACGCTCAAGATGGGAGAGATGTTTAAACTTTAGAAAACCCTCGTGTCCGGTGATTTCTATGAATTCTAACAATGTCCTATCTCCCTCACCAGCTCACCATTCAAAAAATCGTGTGAGGTCTAAGATAATAAAACATGGCACCAATAATTCTACGGGAAGATGGCGAACAGTAAATTGGCAGCGTATGAGACTACAACAGGAGACTAATCAATTCCAAAGCCGGATAGTAGCCCCTTCTACTAATAATAAAACAGGACGTGTCTATAGGAATGCAAGAGTAATTAATATTGCACCTTCAGCAAAACACCCTTGTGGTACTTTTACCTCCGATCCAACAGTATCAAAAATTCCAGAACAAGTCATTTCTTGCTGTCCCAAGACACCGGCATCAAATCTTACTTGGGGACAAATTGCTTCTATGCCAATACAGGGAATGGGACCATCTGTTAATTCCTATTTAGGTAGAGCACAGCCACCTTTTGGCGCCCCAATTCCAGATTGTAAGTATTATAGACAAAAGGATGTGACGGCCCCGGGAGGATTTCCTTCTCAAACAATATCTTTACTTCAAGAAAATGCAGAATTGGGCAATTATCTCTCCGATTACTTATGATCAATCATTTAAACCATTAAACTAATATATCATAATGAGAATAATAATATTATATTTTGGATTCTTTGTTATTTATTACATTATATTTTTTATAGCTTTGGTATATACGGCTATTACCGAGAATTGGTGTTGTATAAATCCATTTCCCAGGTGGTGTGAAAAAATTAAAGAATTTATTAATAGATGCCATATATAAGATAATGTCAGTAAATATAAGTTATAATAAATGGGCGTGTGGTTGTCCAAAACCGATTCCTTGTCAGAAAAAGGGTTATGTACAAATAACACTTAGTGCCCCTCTCGCCTTAATCCCTCAAGTAGGCTCGCTCGTTAAAAGTGGAGATGCTACAGGACTTTATCTTGCAATATCTACAGATCACACCGTAATCTGGGTAGAAAAAATAACTGGTGATTTCAGCGCGGTGGGAGATGGATCCAGCACCCAATCACAGGTAACAACGAGTCCACCTCAAATTCAACCAGTAGACGCCATAGTCGTATCTTCGTCCTTCTGTTGCCCCAAGTGTACTTTACAATATATACGTAATGGGGTAATAGTTTGTCAAGGTACAGGTTCAAATAGTTCACTTCCTAATACCAACTATAATACTGCTTTTAATAGTGACTACTATTTCAAACAATATCCAAAGGTATTACCTAATGCAGCAAATAAATGGAATTGTTGTCACGGCCAATTTAAATGGCTTCCACCTTCAGTCCAAACAGATGAAAAGCGTGTTTTCTTTACTAAAAATAATCGTGGAAAAATATTTGGAGATATCTCTTATCCAAGAAATCAACGAGGTAGATGGAATCAATCTAACTCCAACTGGAAATTATATCCACGCAATTCCATTGGTAGAACGCATCAACTTTGTCGGGTTCCTGGCCGCACCTTATGTCTCGCATCAGCTCAGGACGCGTCCATACAGTATAAACAATCCGGGAGACTATTTCAAAATACTAATCCAAATATGTCTAAAAGGCAATTATTTTCTTATTTAACAAGAAATAGAAAATATTTAAATAGATAATTATTATTATTTCTATATGGATAATAATAATGCACTCTCTGCTCTCGTTAAAGCTTCTGTTGCAACCGGTTTGGCTTCTGGTGCAGCGGTAGTTGTGGGTTGGATGTTAACTAGTAATGTGAAACCAAACTATATATCGGCGTGGCAAACTGTTGGCTTATCCGGTGCCATCGGCGCTATATTGGGGGCCCAGTGGGGTGTTAATGGCGGACCATGGTTTAATGAAAATTCCTGGCATTTCCGCGGGCTTTAGAAATGTACCATTTCAAGATCGGATAATCTCCAATATTCAGATGCACCATTTGGTAGTGGTCTAGAAATAATAAATGGTAATTTTTTCGCTTCCATTTCTTTCAAGGCAATACTATAACCATCAATCATATCCGGAGGAACTTCTATAAAAGGATCAGCACCATGATTAAGTTGTTTTGTTCTAACACCTATAATTTTTGCTCTTTCATATTTGGTTACAAAAGGATATGTTTTATGCAAATCATCAATAATTTCTCCCTTATCATTGCGAATAACTTTAGTTAATGTTAGAATTTCCGAATAACTACTCTGTGTAATTCCGGGATGTTTTTCGGAAAGCAGCGAAGAGTTAATATCTGCTTCAAGTTTTTGATACATATCATCATCATCTTCATCTGTATCTGTGTCTGTGGCTTCGCCGCCATCCTCGCTCACTACAGCAGCTATCACCCCGGAGGGAGAAAGTTCTGGGAGCGGAGACGCCTCTTTGATATTTTTCTTTTCCTGAGATACCTCATCAACGGATTCAACCGCTGGTTTAGAATCTACCGAGGTAGCGCTTACTTCGCTCTCAACTTCTGACACATCGCTGCTGCCGTCTTGGCTTTTAGCTTCCTCTAAAACTTCTGGAGTACTAGACATTAATATAGTGTAATATGATATTATATTTATTACATTACACTAATTCAATTTATTTATCATCAGCACTTTTCCATACAGTATCACATTTTGTGCATATATAAACAAATTTCATATTAGCATCATCATAACGAAGATACAGTATTTCCCCAACTTCATCATCCTCCCCCTTCTCCACCTGAGATCCATCCTTAGACTCTACTGCAACGTTGGCTGGACAACTGGTATTAGGACATTTAATATGGTAAAGGCGCGGAAGAGTTGGATCCAGCTTTGTATATTTATTGACGATATGATCATATGATGATATTGTTTTTTTATCCGATCGTGAAACGCATATATTTTCTAAAGATGCGATAATATCAGTATCTTCGTGACCGCACTTTCTACAGTAGTATGATAGTTGATTTTCATCCTCTCCGGAGAGACGTATATAATACATATTTTGACATTCTGTGCAGAAATGCATGTTTATTATAGAAATAAGAGAGATTTATTTATTTCAATTTTAATAAAGATAATCTAAATATTTGCTAAGGCAATATTCATTTTATCCCTAAGATCTTCATAAGCTAGTACTATTTTCATATTATATACATTGACAACTAGAGATTTGCCATTCAAATTAGATTTCACATTTTTATCTAAGCGTTTACAGATTTCCTCCTTTTTCTTCTCTATATGCATTTTCATAATAGGATAGAATCCTAGAAATGACCGTGGAATACACCGTTGTGTAATCATACCATGAATTGCAGTCTTATAATTCATATATTCTATACTATCCCGATATGGTTTACACTGTGCATTTGTTTCTTTAAATCCCGGCTCGTTTAAAAGTGGATTGGAAATAAATAGTGTCACTAAAGTCATTAAAATACTCCTAATTGTTTGACAAGAAGTCCATTGTTCACCCTTCCACGTATTAAGTACCGAAACACAAACTTTACCATTTCTATAGAGATTGGGATTAAAGCGCGTTATACCATCATTCGTGCAGTATTTTAATTTTGGCGGTTGGAATGGATAATCTTTTGGAAAATTAAATTTAAAAAAGAAAAAACCATCTTCATATGGAGTATCAGAAGGACCGATTATCATAGCATAACCTTTATACATATCTGTTTCATCGTGGACATAATATATTCCATGACTGGTGAGAGGTTGTTTCATAATACTCTTAACATCGCGCAGCAATCTAGTAGTAAGTTTTATATTATTTTTAGAGTTACTACATTTCTTATTTGACATTATAGTCTATCATGTTTAGAAATATTTAAATATATTATATAAACCTTTAATTTTATGCGTTGCTTATGTAGTAATTATTAAAAACTATTTATTTCATTAAAATAAATTGATATAAAAAAATATCCTTCATTATATACCAAATAATGAGCTTGCCGTTAACACTAGAAGGATTCTTAACTAAACACAAATCAGATGCATCTCTCACTCACACAAAAATTGGTAATACTGCTCTAGGAATTTATGGTGGTGCCTATCATATTCCGAATTCCGATAAAGCGCGATTTTATGAATTATACAAAAAGGAGGTGATAAATGAAGGGAAGGACTCATATCTAACTGAAGTTCAATTGCCAGGAAAGGGTCCAATTCTAGTTGATATCGATGAACGATATGATACAACTATAAATAAAAGGCAACATAGTAGCGAACATATAATAGATCTTATTAGTCTTTATATTGAAAAAATAATGGGTTTAATTACATTAACAGATTCAGAGGATTTCAGTGTTCCCGTTTATGTAATGCAAAAAGATACAATCAATAATACATTAGAGTGTGTTAAAGATGGTATTCACATTATATTTGGACTGACAATGTCTCATGTATGCCAACTGATACTACGTGATCGGGTGATTGAAGAAATCGGTGATATCTTTGAGGATTTGCCTCTTATTAATAATTATGAACAGCTGGTTGATATTGGAATTGCCAAGGGGAAAACAAATTGGCAGCTATATGGATCTAAAAAACCTGGTCATAGTGCATATAAATTAACAAATATATACAATATTACACTTAATGAAGATATGGAATCAGAGTTTAATATTATTCCATTACCAAAAGACATATGCGGTGATTTATTGACAAAGATGTCAGCGCGTTATAGTGAATTTGAAGAACTAGAATTATCTGCGGCCACAATGAAAGAGGTTGCGGAGAGAAATAAAAGAGTTAAGGTGAAGAAAAAGACCATTATTACTGTTGCAAATACAAATTTAAGTACACTTGTTTCATGTATAAATTCATTTCCAGCAATTCAAACCTTTGGTCAATGCGAGGCCGTTATGGCTGCAATCTTACAGTTAGCAGAAACACAAGATAATTATAATATAGTAATGGCATATAAACTCGCAATGCTTCTAAATGCAGAGTATTATGATCCATATGAAAAGTGGATTAAAGTGGGTTGGACATTAAAGGCGATATCGCCCTTGCTATTTCCCTGTTGGCTATTACATTCGGCAAGAAGTAATAAATTTGATTGGATGAATAACGACTGTTTTAAATTATGGGAAGATGGAAATCAAGGTGGATCTGGATTAACAATGGGAAGCCTCCGCTATTGGGCAAAAGAATGTAATCCAATAGAATATGATAAAGTCAATAAAAAAAGTATTGATTATTATCTATATCGCACGTTAGATGGAGAAGCAGAATATGATGTTGCCCGTTTAGTTTATACGATATATGAAGGTCATTACAAATGTTGTAATATTCGTAATAAACTTTGGTATGAATATAATAAAGGACGATGGTCAGAGATTGATTCAGGAACAACACTTCGGAATGCTTTATCGGCGAGAATCTCAAAGATTTATCATATCAAAGTAAAGGATACATTATCTTCTCTAGATGATAATGGTCCAGCATCGGATGCTGACTCCGAAGCAGTAAAGAATATGCGAATGAATGCTGATAAGTTGTCAAAAATGGCATTAAAACTTAAGAAAACAGCTTGGAAACAAAATATAATGCGAGAATGCTGTGAGGTATTCTTCGATAAAGATTTTATGAATTTATTAGATACTAATACTGAACTTATTTGTTTCAAAAATGGAGTACTTGATATCGCTGCTAAGGAATTCAGGGAAGGACGACCTGATGATTATTTATCATTATGTACAAATACAAACTATGTTCCATTTGATCCGCTAAATATAGATCATGTAAGAATTCAAGGAGAAATAATCCAATTCTTTGAACAATTATTTCCGAATCCAAATGTAAATAAGTATATGTGGGAACATTTGGCAAGTGTATTACGAGGTGATAATAAAAATCAAACATTTAATATTTATACAGGCAGTGGAAGGAATGGAAAATCAAAACTTGTAGAACTAATGTCTATGGTTCTCGGTAATTATAAAGGATCTGTACCGTTGGCCCTTATTACTCAAAAACGTGGCAGCATAGGAGGGGTTTCACCAGAAATTGCACAACTTAAAGGGCTGCGATATGCTGTAATGCAGGAACCATCAAAGGCTACAAAACTTAATGAAGGAATAATGAAAGAGCTAACGGGCGGCGATCCTATTCAAGGGAGGGCTTTATTTAAAGATACTGTAACATTTATTCCCCAGTTCTCACTTGCAGTTTGTACCAATCATCTTTTCGATATCACAAGTAGTGATGATGGTACGTGGCGGAGGATAAGAGTATGTGATTTTATTTCACGTTTTGTAGACAATCCATCTGAAGATCCCGAAGACCATGAATTTCAAGTTGATAGAAATATTGATAAAAAATTCGGAGAATGGGTGCCAGTATTCACAGCCATGCTGGTAAATAAATTATTTGAGACGAACGGTCTAGTTGCGGACTGTCCAGAAGTTATGGCATCAAGTCAGAACTATAAGGCGCAACAAGACTACTTTACAGGTTTCATGAAAGAGCGGATTGTTCCTTTGGAAGCAGGAAGAATTAGAAAAACAGATGTTTTGCATGAATTTCAAGAATGGTATTCGGAATTATATGGAGGTAAGGTTCCAAGTGGCAAAGAGTTATATGAGTTTCTTGAGAAGAATTTAGGTAAGCCGGAGAGAACCGGTTGGAAAGGATATAACCTGTATCATTCTTATGATCTTATGGATGATGAAGATATTAAACCAAATAGTATTATATAAATTAAATAATTCATATAAGCTAATAAAAATATTTTTTTCTTATATTTATCTCAATGTAAAATCAGTCATAGGAGTCACATCATTTGGCGGTAGGGGAAATGCCGATTCCTTTTTCTTTTTGTCCCAGTATTTGGTTGTATATAAAAATACCACAATTGGTCCAAAATTGGTAAATCCCAAATATGGTTTTTTAGTCACCATCTCTCCATCATGTATATGAAAACCAATAAGATCACGCCCGGTTTTGTTATGAAGTGTTATATTAACTTCAACAATGGCTCTTGGATTATATTTACCATACTGAAACCCATAAATTTTTATTGTACCACTATATAGTACCTTATTTGATACACTATTGGAATTCATATGAATAGTTGGTTGTTTTGTATTAAGATGAATAGTTAATATCTTAGATGTAGAGTTGTAGTTAGTAACTGGACGCAGATAATAGGTTTGTCCTATTGGATTTTTAGAATCAATATTTTTAAAATGTGCATCAATATATGGTCCATTTTTTGATAAAGACCGTTTGCTAATGGGAGCCAAATTTTTCATTACGGTCTTAAATTTAATATTGATTTGTTTGGCAGAATGATTACCTCTCTTAAATTTTTTTGTTAGCCTTAGCTTTTTCCTATATCCTCGGGTTCTATTCATTATAAATAATGACTAGAAATTATTATTTAAGCGTTCTCCCGCGGTTCCATATCCATATCCCATCTTTTACGCGCTGCTCTGCAAGAAAGCGGGCCTGGGCGCCAGTGATGGGACGCGCCCGCATTTTTGCAGAGTAGTCATAAGACAACATTAAAATAAGTTTTTCAATAGACACTTCTTTTTTAACTTGGTTCAAATCTATATCCTTTCTATATTTTTCCTTATTATTATATATTTCTTCCAATAATTTTATGTCAGAATCAGCATTTCCTGATAACTTTATTATATTTTTAAACGAAGAGTCAATATTTTTACATCCTAAATATATGGGGCACGTTAAATACATCAAAGGATTTATAATTTTTTCACTATAATAAGATTCTGTTTCATAATTTTCAATAGCAATATGAAACATATAATCTTTATACGGCTCTATATTTTTAAATTTACCCTTCATCCTTATATCATTCGTTTTATAGTATATATGTCCTCTACCCCATATATCAATGGGTAAATTAGTATTTAATATTTTTTTAACAAGCACGTGTCTATATTTATGCCCCGGGGCAGATAATTTTTTTGAAAACATTATTGACATAAATTTACTCTTATCTGGTATTTTATTACAACACGATACATGTGTTAAAAATGTTTTATTATTTATAAATGGTTTGCCAATTACATCAGCTTTTTCAGAAATATAGTATGCTCCAATGTTTTTTTTTGCATATTCTATAAACTCTCTAGAAAGTCTTAAGAATGGTATCGGTTCCCATGCCAATCCTATAACATTTTCCTTTGGTATATTTAATATGGGCATAACAGTATTAATTATAATGGCATGTGTATATTCTGTTGCATTTGCATCAACAAAAGTATATATTTTGTTAAAAAGGGCGCTTTTATCTAGTTCGGAACATCTTATTATTTCACTTGTTAAAAAATTATTATCACAAAAATCACAGAAACATTTTATTTTAATCATTATTTAATATAATAATAATTAGAAATTATAAATTCACCGTTTACGTGTCATCCGACGCTTCCGTCTCCGCTTCCGTCTCCGCCTAGTGCGCCGTCTTTTATGTACCCGACGTCTTGTTCTGCGTCTCGTTCTGCGTCTAGTTCTGCGTCTCCGGCGCCTACTGCGACGGCGACGCCCGCCCCCCTGAATGCCTGCTAAAGCCGCGTCAGGTGTCTCTTCCGCCCCCGCAACAATCTTATGGGCCGCATCTTCTGCATGCTCTGCGGCAAGATTCATTTTACTAATATTACCTTGCTCCGCGGCAGTTTTAATCTTCTCCACGAGCCTCGTAAAATTATTTTCGGTAGCAGCCGTAACCATCGCATTTGAGGCGGGAGTAGCCATACCCCTCAGTTTATTAGCAGCATTTACAATTGCACCCTGTGCACCTTTTTTTAGTTTATCCAAGTTATCAGTGACAGCATTTGTAACGGTATCCTTCAGTTTAGTAGCCGCAGTGGCGGCATTATTAAGTGAGCTCTTTACTGTACTTTGTACCGCATTCTGTAAATCACTGGCTGCCGCCTTAACATTATTGGCAGCTGCATTAGCATTCGTGGTTGCATTTGCCATACTAATTTTAGCTGGCGTAGTGGCAGTAGATGAAGTAAATGCGGTCATGGCAGTGGGCATAGCAAGGGCTTTTTTAGTTTCAACATGAGCTTTTGTATTAGCAAGATTTGCACTATCTCCAATAGATCTGAGTGTTGTCAAAAGTTGTTTTTCTTGAGCATTATTGAGACGAGGAGTAAAGCACATAAGTTCGCGAAAATCTTTGCCGGCTTTATGTAATTCATAATTTCTTCTCCCGCCGCGCATCTTTTTACGGCGACCACCATTACGTTTGCGAGTTTGTCTTGGCATTATATATAATTAGATTAGAAAGAAATTCTAATTATATTAAACTTTAACGCGCTTGTATAATTCGAGGGCGCAAAGACCTCCGGCAATTTGCGCTAAAATATATGGCAATAAATCATCAGACGGAAGTTTCCCTGCCGCCACCATCATAACTGATACTGCCGGGTTAAAGTTGCCCCCGGAATAGCGCCCCACAGTCATAATTGCAACTGCTAAAGCTAAGCCAATCGGCAAAGCCGATCCTGTTGCCAGAATTACATATAGAAAGAACATAGTTCCTAAAAACTCTGCTACAAACTTATTCATTATATACTAGGACTGCATAATATTTTATTAACAATGTCCATTAGATAAAATGCGGCGGTGGTTAATTACACCAACAAGATGCCAATTATTAAGTTTATTTTTCCTATAAACTTGTATGGGTTTGGAAGAGTATTGATCGTCCGCAAAGATATGACTCATAAAACTATTCTTATTTTTACATCTTACTTCAACTATGTTATCGGCAGTACTGTTGAGAACTATTGCGTCAAATAAATCAATAGGCGGAGTATTATTTTTCATAGCGGGCCATAGGGCGTCCCCACGACGCAGAGAGACATCAGAAGAAACCTTAAGAGCGTAACAATAACATCCTTTGCCTAATCCCGTTGGACCAGCCTTACCACAACATCCATACAAGCAATTGCTCGTATTGAATAATACTCTTGGCCCGCCGTATAATCTCTTCCATTTAGTTACATCGGATCCAGATCCACCATTTGCATAGTAAACATTTAGACAGCCGCCACCTTTACAACCTTTTCCATTGCGTCCACCATATTTTGGACCCTGAGCAATACCAAAAACCGGTCCATAGGCATATGTAGTATTACACTCTTCTCCCTTAAACCGCTTATCCTCCGGCAAACATTTTTTAACTTGCACAATCGTTGCAACTCGCCGTCTGATATAATTTTCTCTAGCAACCTGCGCCCCCTGTAATTTGGTAGGCGATACTTTACTAGCATTATTAAGTTCTTTAAGCCTTATTGGACATCCGGCACGTTCCAGTCCCGTAGGGGACTTATATTGATTGGGAAAAAACGACAATCCTAAACCACATGGCATATATATTTACTAAATATTAATATTTATCCAAAAGTGTTCTCCCCGCTGTAATTAATATATAAAAAACCATCTTTATCGCGAAAGGAGTCATATACTCTGGATATGAGCGAAGTATTATTAGGAATACTAGCTCCTTCTCCAACGAACATATAGAGCCCCATCTCTGGCTCTAATTTTATTCGTTTACGAATAACATACATAAATTGTCCGAATGTTAGATCGCCTGGCACCAGATATTTTGATTTATCAATCTTTGGAATATTTGTTCCAACTCTTTGACAAATAATAGGTATCCGATCTGGATATCTACCTCTTATTCTATTAGACTCAGCAAATCTTTTATCAAAAATATAATTATTTTTAAAGGAAAATTTACTCTTTTCATGTTTGGGATATAAAGAATTAAAAATTTTTTCCATTTAGTAATACTAGAGAGATTTTTCTAAATATTATTCAGCCACTAAACGAGGGGCAATATTCATGGTTATCAATTCATGACAAAGTAATTTAAAAGCATATGGAACATTTAGCCGAGCAAAAGATGTCCGATTACCGCAGGTCTTACAATGGTGTATCTTTCTTTCATTATTAAATATAACAAACATCCCGCATTGTCTACAACTGTGAACAACAAATTTATCAGATGAATCATACAATCGTCCCTTTGTAAATCTGGAACAACCATGTGATACCATACAATCTCGCTCCATTTCCCCATAGCGTAGACCGCCTTCTCTTGCACGTCCTTCGGCTGGTTGTCGTGTGAGTACGACCATTGGACCTGATCCACGAGCATGTTGTTTATCATTTACCATATGCTTGAGTCGCTGGTAGAACGCGGGACCCATAAATATAGAAGTTTCAATTTGTTCGCCTGTAAACCCATTCATTAATAACTGATTTCCATGACTCTCATAACCATTCTTACACAGTAACTCTCGGATTCTAGATATAGGGAGATCATTAAAACTGGTACCATCTCCAAAAAGACCCAACTCCAATAATACAATACCCAGTTGTGTTTCCTTTAATTGACCAATAGTCATTCTAGATGGAATTGCATGTGGATTAATGATGACATCTGGTCGCACTCCATCTTTATTAAATGGCATATCTTTTTCTGGTAAAATAATACCAATTGTACCCTTTTGTCCATGTCGGGAACTAAATTTATCACCAATAACAGGCTTCCTAAATGTTCTGATTCGTACTTTTGCAAAAGTGTATCCGTCACCATTACGATGAATATAATTTTTATCTATATAACATTCCTCTCTTGTCCGATATATCTTACTATGATCAACAAATTTGATAACTTTTGTATGATCATTTCTATGTTCTTTAATTGGAATAACTTTCCCAAGAATGATATCTTTATTTTCAACTAATGTATTTTCAGGAATAACACCTTTATTATTAAGTTTACCATAATTACCAAATTTCATTCCTTTCGTCTTAGCAACATCAGGTTTACATCTAATTTCCTCGTCTCCATGAATTTTCTTATCTTCATCTTTATCAGAATGATAAATCGTTGCCGAGAATAGACCACGATCAAGTGATCCTTGGTTGAAAATTACACTATCCTCTTGATTATATCCCGAGTATGTCATAATTCCCACAATTACCATCCCACCAGAAGGAATACGATTTAACTTGATAAAATTCATTAATCTTGTATCAACTAATGGACGCATTGGAGATTGAAGAATATATGCTGTTTTATCCATTCTATTATCAAAGTTGGTAACATACATACCCATAGCTTGTTTGCCCATAGCACACTGATATGTATTTCTCGGCGATTGATTGTGTTCGGGGTAAGGTATACAACTGGCAAGAATTCCAAATATTGTACTCGGATGAATCTCACAATGAGTATAATTATACATGCCTTTTTGTAAAAGTTTACCAGTGTCCATCGCGATCATACTATAATTTTGTTCTTCAGGATCTAAATATTCAAGGATCGCATCTGGGATAACATGATTAAGAGACATATCATCCCAAGTTAGTTTATCCTCCATAATTAATTTCTGAATTTTTGGTGTAAGAGTAAGAACATTATTTTTCACTCTTAACAAAGGACGAGTCGGGCGACCAGCGTCATTGCATATTCTTAATTCACGTCCGTAGCAGTCGAAAGTAATACCAGTATATATATTAAGTATTCCTTCACTCTTCTTCCTCTTCAAGAACATATAAAGTTTATAGGGGTCCTCAGATATTCCAACCCATGCTCCATTGATAACAACTTTTATTTGCTCATATAATTCTTCAGGCTGACAATCGTCAATTGCCTTAATTCTCGGATTTATTATATCATAAATTGGTTGACTATTGGACCGGATAGTAACATGTGCCAAATATGATAGATTTTTTACAACACCTACTGGTGCGCCCTCAGGGGTTTCAGCGGGACACATAAAACCCCAACCCGTACCATGAAGTTTTCGCGGAGGTATAAGTTTGCCACTTTTATCAATTGGTGTATTTACACGACGCAAATGACTCAGACTTGATATATATGTAAGTCTATTTAGAACTTGAGCGACACCCACTTTATTTGAATTAGAATTTTTGACACCAAAATCTCCCGTGGCCAATGCCCTTTTAATGCCATTTTCTATTGTTGTTGATTTAACAATTTTGTAAATATTTGTTCTATTGATAATATTCAAGAAGTTTTCAGTTGATCTCCATGATCCACTATTAATTTCTCTAACAACCTGTTTGGTCATATCCTTCACTAGTTTATTAAAATAATTGCGAAATAAATTATTCAAGAGTGTCCCTGTAAGATCAATCCGCTTATTAAAATACGCATCTCTGTCATCTGTATTTCGCCAACCAAAGCTCGTCCTCAACAGCTTATTTGTCATATAACCAAGAAAATAGAGTTTTTGCGTCTCCGTGGCGCAGTGAGGATACAGATCATTTCCCAAGACATTAGTTGTAAATTCTTTTTTCTTGAACGCTCCTTGTTCAGGTGTCATATTAATAGGTGTATACATGGCATAGGATACAATATAATTCAATGCATCCTCCTGAGTTAAATAACCATTGGCTTCAATAATAGAAGCTTTCAAAGCATATAACATACGTTCCATTTTCTTATCTTCAATGTTCAAGAGAACAAATGAACAAATTTTCTTATCTTCAATAACTCCAAGAGCTCTAAAGAGAATAAATAGAGGGATAGCTTGTTTAATTCTCGGAATTTGAACTTGAATAGGATGACCAAAACCATTATTTCTTGAACATATCATAATATTAATTTGTTTCGGTGAGATACATTTAAAATCCGGAATTGATTTAATTTCTGCCAACCAAGACCATTTATTATTATTTTTTTTTATATTGAAACATTGTACACGATTTTCAGCTGCCCTCTCTTGAGCAATGCATGTTTTCTCTGAACCATTAATTATAAAATATCCTCCTGCATCAAATCTACATTCACCAGTTATATTGGCATTCAAATGTGAATTTTGTGTTAATACACAAATAGCAGAATTCACCATAATTGGCATTTTACCAATATGAATTTTTGATAATTTTTTGTAATGCGTTTCACATTGCGACAGATTTTCTCCACACCGATGAATAATTTTGATATCAAGATCAACAGTCATGGCAGATGCATATGTAAAGTTTCTAAGCCGCGCTTCCTGTGGAAACATGGTCTTTGTGGCTCCATTATTTTCATGGATTTGGGGTCTATAGATATGAAAATTATTGAATGTAATTACAAGTTCAAGTCTGTATTTATTCGATTCTTTATCAAAATCCTGCTCGGAATGTATAGTGACAGGGTTGAACATATCAATCGTTTTTTGAATTTGATTAACAACAAAATCGTTATATGATTCTAGTTGATGACGAATACACCTTTTCAGATGTTGACCTTTAAAGTATGACTCAATAATTTTCCATGGTAATTCAGAATTTATTTCATTTTGTTTGGGACTTGACATTGTTTGATTTCTGATCATAAGTAGATTAATTTATATTTCAATTTATCTTTAAATACATATCGGATATCAAAATAATATTTGATTAATATATATGAAGAACAATAATAATCGTGATAATAATAAAGATGATGTGCCTCCTAAGAATAAAAATCCTGATAACAATAAAGATCCAAGTAATAATGATGTTATAAATCCATTTTTATTCCCCCTACATGGTTGTAACAAAGATAAAAATGGCAACAATTTTGTATTTCCCCCCATGAATAATTTACAGATTAATAATCAAAGAGATTTAAATGATAATAAACATTATTTTAATATGACATTTAGTACAATTATTGATGAGTTGAGAAAAAATAGACGTGATAATAAAAGGAAGCAAAATAGCTCTCACATGAATATCACACGAACCTTAGATGCCTCGGGAAATTTGTCTTTAGTCACACAAAATTCAGATAAATTAAATGATTTGTTAAAAGATATTAGTGAGAAATATAATTTGCTTTATGAGCCAAAACAGAAAAATACAGTTATATCACGTAATAACTACAGGCCTAGAAGAAATGCTATTTGGTCGGCTAATTTAGATAATGTATTCCCCCCTTTCTCATTAGACGGATCAACTAGCAAAAAATATCCACTATTGGCTGCTCCCAAAATCCCACTCCCTCCTCCTCCGCTAGAAAAAAAGAAGGTTTTTATTAGCCGAGAAATTAATGGTTTGAAAGATATACTTAAACTAATTGATGATTTTCCTTTAAAGACCGATATTGAATATAATATTGATATGAAAATATTACATAATATTGACAAACCATTAAGAAATCTAGATTCAATGATTGGGATGCATAAGTTAAAAGATGCGATTGTTGACCAAGTAATATATTTTCTTCAAGGATTAGATAAGAATAATGATTTTATGCATACTGTTATTTACGGGCCTCCGGGTACCGGTAAAACCGAAGTAGCTAAAATTATGGGGTCCATCTTTTCCGCCATTGGAGTTTTAAATAAAAATTCCTTTAAAAAAGTAACCAGAGCCGATTTAATTGCCGGATATTTAGGACAAACAGCTATTAAAACTAAAGATGTTATCAAAAGTTCTCTCGGGGGCGTATTATTTATTGATGAGGCGTATGCACTAGGTAACAGTGAAAAAAAAGACAGTTTCGCAAAGGAATGTATCGATACTTTATGTGAATCTCTTAGTGACCATAAATCTAAACTTATGGTTATTATAGCAGGTTATGAAATAGATCTTAAAAAATGTTTTTTTGCCTACAATCAAGGTCTTGACTCCCGCTTTCCTTGGCGCTTTCATACAGATGATTATACTGCTGCAGAATTGAATAAAATTTTTGTAAAGAAGATTGCTGATATTAATTGGACAGTGAAATATAAAATTAGCGATTCATGGTTTGAATCAAAAATGGATTATTTCAAATTTTTTGGGAGAGATATGGAAACATTATTAGCAAAGACCAAGATAGCCCATGGTCGGCGCGTTTTTTGCAAGCCAAAGAATGAGAAAACAGTGATTACTAAAACAGATCTTGATCGCGGATTTGAAATGTTTATTGCAAATAATGAAGTAAAGGAACGAAAGGAGGAAGGATTAGCGGTACCATTTATGTATATATAATTTCCGTTTATACTATGTATTTTTAATAATACAAAGTATAAAATGAGTGCAAAAAAGATGATACAGATTAATCCAAATTTTTTAAAAATAGGAAAAAGTAGAAAATCCACCCGAAGGAAACGAGACCATAAAAAGGATTTAAGAGCTTCGATTAAACCCAATAACATTAAGAAGAAATTAATGAGTAAAATAAAGGATCATCATCATAGATCACATGATATAAAAAATAATAAAGATGAAACGGTTAAATTTACGAGTGATTTTAATGATCAATTGGGATATCTTGAAAAAATAATAGCCTCAAAAAAAAAGAAGAAACGACGCCGCAGAACAAAAAGAGATAGAAATAAATTAGATAGTATAACACCTCCCCAAACTTTAAATCAGAATCCGATAGCCGCACCATCTATTCAACTGCCGCAACAAATCAGTATACCTGTACCTATTAACCAACCAGCTGCGGTGCGACACCGCCCATCAATGGGCACCGAACCAAAATATGGTTGTCTCAAGAATGGTACCAAACCAACATATTCACAATATAGAAAAACTTTAAAAAAACAATCCCATTCTGCATTAAAAAAACCAAAGATTAATTTTACACCCCTTTCTGCACCTTCTACTACAGTAATAGAAAGAAAATCAAAACTTGCAATGTTAAAAAAAAGGTTGGCAACTCCCAAACCATTACCAATTAAAAAGTTCAAGAAAAGGACGAGAACTGTTAAAATTTATAGACTCGGTAAAAACAAAAAAACTGGTGTTGTAGGGGTATTAATTAAATCGGGTAAGACCCGAAAGATTGTAAAAGATGAACAAGATACATTACGCTCTCGTTGTCTAAGTGAAGTTAAACAATATTTACGTAAACATAATTTAATTAAAGCGGGAACAACCGCGCCAGAAGATATTCTCAGAAAATTATATGAAGATTCTTTTCTTGCAGGAAATATATTTAATAAGAATCCAGAATATCTACTAGATAACTATCTGAATAAACAATTAGACAATTAGATAATCATATTAAAAAATCTATAGAATACTTTATAAATGACTATGATTGACAAGTATATCAAACAGGAGAGCTTATATGTTAGGCGCTTCGGATCTAAAACAATGTTTCTATTACAATGTGGCTCATTTTACGAGGTATATTGTTGTAAAAAGAAGGGCGAATTTACTAGTAATAGAATTACTGAATTCTCCCGAATCTGCGATATGCGTATTGCAAAGAAACGATCAAAGTGTAATGGGCTATCTGTTTTTATGAGTGGATTTCCCGAGTTGCATCTTGAAAAATATGTCAAGAAATTAAATACTGCTGGATGGACGGTAGCTGTTCATTGTCAAGATCCGACATGTCCTAAAATAAGAAAAGAAATGGGAATTTTCTCTCCAGGTACAAACTTTGAATCTGCTGAAGGACTATCAAACAGGACCATGACAGTTTGGCTTGAAGTATATGATAAGACGAAACTCAATAAAAATCCGAAAGTAAGTTGCGGCATTGCTTGTGTAGATATCAGCTCAGGAGACGTACATACCTTTCAATGTATCGAAAGTTACTTTCATAATCCCACAACATTTGATGAACTGGAGAGATTTTATTGCAGTTATAAACCAAATGAGCTAATTATTATTCATAATTGTGAAGAAAAGCAAATTAATGATATTATTGCATTTGCAGATATTGATACGCAGTTGATTCATAAAGTCAGTTTAACCAATGATACAAGTGAATGGAATAAAACTGCTGCTAATGCGCAAAAACAAACATATCACGAGGAACAACTAACAAAATATTATAATATAACTGATTATGATGTATTTTATGAAACACATTCTCTCCGTGAACGCGAGATGGCAACACAATCTCTAGTTTTTTTATTAAATTTCCTTGATTTTCATAACAATGATCTTGTTAAACAGTTGAAACTGCCGATTTTTACAAATATAGAGGACCGAGTAAGGTTAGCAAATCATTCACTCCGTCAGCTAAATATTATTGATATTGGACATAAATCTAAATACTCTTCATTGATGTCTTTGGTTAATAAATGTAAAACTCCAATGGGACGACGATATCTCTCCCAGAAATTATTAAATCCTACTATTAACTGTGAATATCTGAAAAATGAATATGATATGATTGAACATACAATAGAACTTATTAAGGCTGGGACATGGGATTCTATTCCAACTTCGCTTAAAAATATTACAGATTTTGAAAGATTATTTCGCAAATTAATTCTTCGGCGGATCGTCCCTTCTGATTTGGCAATATTATTTGATAATATAAAAACTATTGAAACAGCTAGGAAAACGGTAAATAAAGATTCAACGATTGCCCAATATCTGTCATTTACACATCTCTCCGCCCATCTCAAAACTTTAAAATCCAAAATAAAAGATGTAATTAATATTAAAGAAGCTGGTAATATTTCATGTAGAGATTTTGACAAAAATATATTTAATAAGGGGATTTTTCCAAAACTTGATGAAGCGGAAGAAGCCTATATACAGGCGACAACTAAACTGGAAGAAACCCGACAATTTTTGGCAGGAGTCCTCGCCAAAGAAAAAAATCCAATAAAGATTCATCAAACCGAAAAAAGTGGCCTTTTTTTAATGACAACAAAGAAGAGATTTAAAACTCTAAATATTTTATTAGAAAAGGTAAGTACAGTGGAAGGATCGCCTGGTGGTGACCTTAAATTGGCTGAAAGCAAATTAAAAGAAAGCCGCGCCAGTGGCAATAATGTAAGACTAGATAATGTAGTTATTACAAAATTATATCATACTATTGCCCAAACAAAGTCTAATTTTAAAGATATTTTATTATCTACTTTTAATCAATTTGTCGAGACCTTTTTAAAACATAAAAAAGAGTTTGAAGTTATCATTGAGTTTGTTACAAAACTAGATTTTCTGTTAGCTCGCGCTATGATAGCGATATCAAACAAGTATTGTCGGCCGATAATTAATGACGAATCAGAACAATCATTTATTGTAGCGAAAGATATAAGACACCCACTTATTGAACATATTAATACGAATGAAATTTACGTCCCAAATGATGTAACACTGGGAGTAGATGATTCCTATACTGGGATTATGCTTTTCGGAACAAATGCGGTAGGTAAATCAAGTCTGATACGCTCTATCGGGATGTCAGTTGTTTTAGCTCAATCTGGTTTCTTTGTCCCGTGTAGTAGTTTCACTTATAAACCGTATAGTTCAATATTTACACGCATTCTAGGAAATGATGACATTTTCAAGGGACTAAGCACTTTTGCAGTAGAAATGTCAGAATTAAGCGTTATTATCAAATATGCTGGAAAAAATAGCCTTATTTTAGGAGATGAATTATGTAGTGGAACAGAAACGACTTCGGCCCTCTGCATTGTAAGTGCTGGGATAGAACTTCTTCATAATAAAAGCGCTTCCTTTATATTTGCAACACATTTTCATGAACTTACTGAAAGAGAAGAATTAATGAATTTAGAGCGGCTTTCTCTCCAACATATGGTTGTAAGATACGATAGTCAACTTAAAACATTGGTTTACGATCGGAAATTAAGAGTTGGCGCTGGAAATAAATTATATGGACTTGAAGTTTGTAAATCATTATCAATGCCCGCCGAATTTTTAAAGTTAGCAAATACATATCGGTGTAAATACGGAAATCAACAGAATATCATCCTTAATTCAACTGAATCCCGATATAATACTAAGAAACTTAAGAATAAATGTGAAATTTGTAATAATAATGCAAATGAAATACATCATATGCAACCTCAGCGCGAGTCAGATGACCAAGGTTTTATTAACAGTTTTCATAAAAATCATCCTGCTAATCTAATGAGTATTTGCAAAACATGTCATGATAAATTTACAAAGGCAAATATAAAACACAGACGAATTAAGACAGGAAAAGGCATGAAATTAGGAACGATTTAATTTGTTTAAATAGTATATATGGTTGATTTTATAGGAGGCTCTATTCAATTTATAGTAAAATATCTACCACAAATTATATTAATGATCCTAATTCTTGTATTAATAATGGTATATATGGTAGTACATAATGTACATTTTATTAAAAGGCGGGTACATTTGGAGAGAGTTGTAGAAATAGAAGGTTTAACTGGCGGGAGAGGTGCTATGCATTTATGTAAACAGAATATGAGAGAATCGGATGGTGGTCAGAAGAATTGTGGTAAATTAAAAAGAAACGCGTGTAATTTAACAACATGCTGTGGTTGGGCGGAATACAAAGATGGGAGTGAAAAGTGTGTAGCAGTTTCTATTAACATGGGTCAACCTTTAGGAATGACCCATAGAACAAATGTCAATGATGTCGATGCCTTGTATTTTAAGGGTAAGAAAATAAATATTTAGAAAAATTGATTTATATGTTTATTATTATATATAAATCAAACAATGATTATTCCAGTTAAATGCTTCACATGTGGAAATGTTTTAGCGAACAAATACATGTACTATGTCCGAGAAGTAAGAAAAATGAAAACAACTAGCGGCGAGGACCCCGAGAATGTCGTATATTTAACGAAAGATAGTGCGGAAAAAACGCCAGAGGGCAAAGTAATGGATCAATTAAAATTAACTCGCCTTTGTTGTCGTCGGCATATGTTGACTCATGTTGATATTGAATAAATATCTTAATAGTATATATAATGGTAAAAACAAGACGTAGATCTGGCGGAAAGAAACGAAAAACAAGATGCTGGAGGCGCCGACGGAAAAATGGGAGCCGTTATACAGTATGTAGAGGGAGCCGTGGAGAAAAAGGAAAGTACAAGAAAAAGCGTAGAACTAAATATGCCAAGAAAAGATTAAGGCAGCGCGGTGGTTATTCGGGTATAAATGTTCCACTTTCACCTGCTAATTTCCAAGGACCTAGTCAGCCTACATTACCACCTTTTGGCCCAGTAAATGTCCCCGTCCGAGGTGTAACAAAGGTCCATGATGGTGAATATTATTATGCTAAAAATAATCGGGTTATTGGTGCACCAAAAGCAGGGGGGTCCACGTGGGGAAAACCCACCTGGGCCAAAAGTCAGAAAGGAGGTAGAAAGAAGCGGCGCGGGCGCCGTCGCCGCTGTCCCAAAACGGGCAAAAAAATATGTTATTGCAAACCAAAGAGAAAGAGGAAGAGGCGCCAACGCGGAGGATCAACCAGCAGTGTAGTAAACGCGATTCCGGGAGGATCGGATGTGCGGGACGTCTATTGGTCTGCTGGGAATAAACTTGTAAATCTTTGGGATAATTGGAATGGATTTGGTTCTAATATGTCTACAAATGCAGCCGTACAGCCCATTGGAAGGCCAGGTAATGCTCCAGCACCGGCGTCATCCATGCCAACGTTGTATCAAGATGCAGGACTGCAGGCATCCAAGGCTCCTTACCAAGCTTATAATAGTTAAAATATATTTATATAATATAATGAATAATTTAATGAAATTATACTACTCATTATGTACTCCTGCAAAGGTTTACTTTTTAATATCAGTAGTAAGTGTTTTAGCATTAATTGTACAAAATGTAGCAACGCCAATGAAATATAAAGTTGGCAGTTATTCCGTTAATCTACCGCACAATAATTTAGTATTTTTTGTATTCAAATTCTTATATATTATTGTTTGGACATTCATACTAAATGAACTGTGTTCCCATGGATGGAAAGATCTTTCGTGGTTTCTCGTACTGTTTCCGCTCCTATTAATGTTTGTAATTATTGCATTACTTATTTTAGCCAATATGAAATAAGATTTATATTAGATTCTAATATAATTCTTATAAAAACTCTTTAAAAATATAAACATAAGATATACTAGAATGAGCTTTAATCCGGTCCCATGGGAAGTTCTTAATTTATACTTTAAAAATAATCCAGCTTTTTTAGTAAACCACCACTTGGAATCCTATAATGAATTTTTTGATACAGGACTCCCGCAGTTGTTAAGAGAAAAAAACCCAATTCATTTTTTTAAAAATCAAGAAAAGATTATTATAGATAAAGAAACACGATTTGTAGACTTTATTTTATCAAATGGTAGAGAATTACCATTAACCAGAGATGAAATGATTGAGAGATTTCCAGACGACAATGAAACACAATCTCAGCATAGATGGGATAATGCAAAAGGAAAAGGGGCTGTTAAAACATTAGCATTAGAAGAATATAGATATCAAGCCCGTTTATTTATTGGTGGTAAAGATGGTACGAATATTTACTATGGTAAACCAATTATTTATGACAAAGATCAAGAAAACAAATTTATGTATCCAAATGAAGCGCGACTCAAAAATCTAACTTATTCATTTACTATTCATTATGATGTTACTATTGAATTTACTCTATATTTACCGATGGACGACGGTTCGGATAAATATAGACGTGTAGAACATTCTATAACGCTTGAAAAGCTTTATTTAGGTAGATTTCCAATTATGTTGCGATCTCAACTTTGTATTTTAAATGGAATGGCTCCAGATATTAGAAGAAATATGGGCGAAGATCCCAGTGACCAAGGAGGTTATTTTATAATCGATGGAAAAGAGAAGGTAATTATATCTCAAGAAAAATTTGCGGATAATATGCTTTATATACAAAAAGATCCCAATGATCTTGTCAGCTATTCAGCTAAAATACGATCGGTATCGGAAGATGCATCCAAACCAGTGCGCACATTAGCTATCAGAATGATAAAGGAAACACCATCTGCATCAAATGGACAAATTGTTATTTCAATTCCCAACGTTCGCAAACCTGTCCCACTTTTTATCTTAATGAGAGCGCTCGGTGTAATATCTGATAAAGAAATTATTGAGTATTGTCTTTTAGATATTGATAAATACCCTCATTATCTTCCAACGCTCCGCCCTTGTATACATGATGCTGGAGTGATCTTTACACAAACTGCAGCGCTTAAATTTATTGCCACATTAACAAAGGGGAAGACTAGTAGTCATGCATTACAGATTTTAATGATTTATTTTCTACCACATATGGGCGAATTAAACTTTAAACAAAAAGCTTTATATGTAGGTTATGCGGTAAAAAGATTACTTAAAGTTGTGCATGGGGAAGATAAACCTACAGATCGGGATAGTTATTTATATAAACGACTAGAAATACCAGGTACATTAGTATATGATCTTTTTAGAGAGTATTATACTTTACAACAGAAAAATATATTTTTAAAAATGGACGAAGAGTACTTTTATGCAGTTAAGAAGTCGGCAAGTAGTTATCAAAATTCCGATTTTTTAAATTTAATTATAGAAAATCAAAGTCTTATTTTCAATAATAGAATTGTTGAATCAGGATTTACTCGCGCATTTAAAGGAGATTGGGGTTCAGAAGCACATACAAAAAAGCCTGGAGTTTTACAGGATTTAAGTCGGTTGTCTTTTTTCTCAACGATGGCTCAAATGCGCAAAACAAATACACCCATAGCTGCTGATGGGGCCAAAATTGTAGGTCCACGGTATATTAATAGTACGCAATGGGGCATTCTTTGTCCGATTCATTCTCCTGATGGTGGGAATGTTGGACTACATAAACATCTTTCAATAATGACTCAAGTAACAAAACGTTTGTCGGGTTATCCTTTCATTGAATTCCTACGACAAGCTGGATTTAATATGCAATTATTAGAAGAATGTACAACCCGATATTTAAGTGATGTTACAAAAATTTTTGTAAATGGAGCTTGGGTGGGGGTTACAGCGACTCCAATGGAAATGAAAGAACAATTATTATTATATCGCCGAAACGGCCTCTTTAATATATTTACTAGTATCCGATGGAATGAACAGAGAAATGAAATTCATCTTCAGACAGATGCAGGCCGTCCATGTCATCCTCTGTTTCATATTAAAGGTGATAAAATTAGTTATGAAAATGATACTATATTGGATAAAATTGGAAATGGTAATATTACATGGAAAGAATGTGTACTTGGTACAGCAAAAACCCAGCATGAAATATCTATAAATAATAATAAAATTTTATCGCCAGACATATTCACAAAAGGGGTTAATTTAAAGAATACAGAAGCTATAATTGAATATTTAGATACACAAGAAATGGAAGGCGTTATGTTGGCAGCCACATCGCAAAACCGAGATACTTATATCAGCAAAAAAACTACCCATATAGAGATAGATCCTTCTGTCATACTAAGTATGATGGCAAATATGGTAATCTTCCCATCCACAAATCCCTATCCGCGTAACGCATTTTCATGTGGACAAAGTAAGCAGGCAGTTTCAATGTTTCATACTAACTTTCAAAACAGACTGGATAAATCCGCATTAATTCTCAATTATGGCCAAAATCCTATTGTTCGAAGTCGTTACTATGATCCTATTACTGGGGGTAAACATCCATATGGCATTAATGCTATTGTTGGTATTATGTGTTATACAGGATATAATGTTGAAGATGCTGTAATAATGAACCGAGCGGCCCTTGATCGCGGATTATTCCGAACCACTTATTTTAATGTATATGAATCAACAGAAGAGGAAACTAAAGTGGGTGGAACTGAAATTAAAAGTAAGTTTATGGATATTGAAAAATATGATGTTATTGGACTTAAACCTGGATATGATTATAGTCACCTTGACCCTGAATCAGGACTTATTAAAGAAAATACTAAGGTTGATGATAAAACTATTTTAATTGGAAAAGCTGTAAATAGTGTATCTTCTGGAGAGATTTTTGTTGATGAATCTGTGCCTGCCAAGAAAGGTCAATTAGGCCATGTTGATAAGGCATTTATTACCGAAACAGAAAGTGGACTACGATTGGCTAAGATACGTATTCGGCATGATAGAATACCTGCAATAGGAGATAAATTTTGCAGCAGAGCAGGACAGAAAGGTACGATTGGTATTGTACTTGAAGAACAAGATATGCCATTTACAAAAGAAGGGCTGCGACCCGATATTATCGTTAATCCACATGCCATGCCTTCTAGAATGACAATTGGTCATTTAGTTGAAGTTTTAACAGGAAAGGCTTGTTTATTAACAGGCGCTTTAGGTGATTCTACGGCCTTTATGAATAAAGGACCAAAACACGAAGAATTTGGTAATGTACTAATTAGGGAAGGCTTTAGTTCAACAGGTAATGAAATTATGTATAATGGAATGACGGGCGAACAACTGGAGACTGAAATTTATTTTGGGCCGACCTATTATTTAAGATTAAAACATATGGTAAAAGATAAAATAAATTACCGCGCGCGCGGACCACGTACGGTATTAACCAGACAGACCGTTCAGGGGCGTTCAAATAATGGTGGTTTGAGAATAGGAGAAATGGACCGCGATGCCATTGTCTCCCATGGATTATCAACCTTTCTACAAGAGTCTATGATGGAGAGAGGTGATAAATACTATATGGCCATATGTAATAATACGGGCACAATAGCTGTTTATAATGAAAGTCGGAATATATTCTTAAGTCCAATGGCAGACGGACCTATTAAATTTATAGAAAATTTAGAAGGTGGATTGAATATTGTACCTATTACAAGATTTGGGAGAGATTTTTCAATAGTTAAAGTACCATATGCATTTAAATTACTATATCAAGAGCTTCAGGCTATGAATATTCAAATGCGCGTTATTACCGAAGATAACATTGAACAACTGACCACGATGAAAGATTCACAGAATGTGTTTAAATTAACAGGCATGAAAACACTTAGAGAAGTTGCAGTGAAAGCAAAGGAAAAACTTGAAACAGACAATGCTTTGTATAAAGATATTCAACAAGAGCGAAAGACTGCAGAAGAAAGCAATGCTATTGCCGAAATTACAGCACAACCATCTGCCGTAGATCTCGCTACACCCTTTGCGACACCATGGGCAGTACACAGTTCTGCACCTGTGGGATCTCTTACTCATAACCCCTTTGCCCCACCCGATGAAATGGGTAAGCCCTTCCCTGATGATTATTTCGCACCACCTTTACAATGGACACCAGGAAATGTGGAACAACCAACTGGGGAATCTCCTAAATATGTCCCCATCTCTCCTAATTACGGCCCATCTTCTCCTCAATATCATCCATCGCCGGAGTATAATCCATCATCACCTGTATATAGGCCATCTTCTCCCGAATATAATCAGTCATCACCTGTATATAGACCATCATCTCCTGGGTATCAGCCACCTTCACCAGATTATAATCCATATGGACCCACATCGCCGGCACCACCACCACCTCCCTCGGGCCCCCCGCCACCACTGCAACTCCCAGGTGCAGCTATCAACACGACAACTGATTACGATTCTGATGATTATGGATTTTATGATGATGGACCGACGGCCGCCGAAATGGAAAAAATAAAAGCGGAACACGAAAAGCGTCGCCAAGATTATTTAGAAGCACAGCGTAAAAAAGCAAAAGAAGATTCGGAGAAAAAGGGCGGCGGACAAGAAGAAACGGTAGAGTCCTCGGGCGCTGAACAAGCGGCTGCTATTACAAATGCAACTCTAGCAGGAGGTACCCCAAAACGAGTAACTATAAAAAAAAATTTTCAGGAAGGCCTTAATTTATTAGCACACGATGATCGCCAGGAACAAAATAGCAGTGATGAGGAAGGGGAAGATGCGCATAAAATAATAATAACTAAAAATTGAATTATATTAAAAAGTTATAGCTTATTAATATAAACATGTCAACGGCACAGAGCGCTAGATATAACCCTCTTATATCAAAGTTATTTAAGTCACGAGCAATTTTACTAACAATTTTGAAAGAAGCTAGAGGTTATGATACAAGTGATTATGAAGGATTCAGCGTAAACGAACTTCAAGCTATGTATAAAAATAAACAAATGGATATGTTAATAACAAATCCGGACACTCAAAAAAAGTTATTTGTTAAATATCATCTTGATGCGAAATTAAAATCTGCCGCAGTATATGATTATATTGATGATCTTTATGATATTGAGGAAATATTAAAAAAGTCTGACGAACTTATTATTGTTACCAAAGATCGTGTCAATGATTCTATGCGCACATTAATAGAACATATTTACATTGAAAGTCAGCGCTTTATAAATGTTTGTAATCTAAATGACTATTTATTCAATATTCTTAAAACTGATCTTGTACCGCCTCATAGGGTGATGTTAGAGGAGGAAAAACAAAAGATAATTAAAAAATACTATATTACAAATCCAAAGTTACAATTTCCAGAAATTTCCCGATTTGATCCGCCTGCTCAGGCCATTGGTGCTAAGCCGGGGGACTTAGTTGAAATAACCCGATCTTCGCCAACTGCAGTTACTACTATGTACTACCGCCTATGTCATTGATTTAATATATTTATATTATAAGTATGCAATTTAACTACAACGAAGAGGAAAGCACTGCTAAAAATGTAGAAAATGAATTAATTGATCTTAATCAACAGTTCTATGTTATCGCAGGTAGATATAAAACAGCGTTAACCGAGTTTTATTTAGCCAATACACAAGAAAATAAAGATACTATAGAGGAACTAAAACGGATGTTGACAAAAATATACGCTGAGACATTTACGTTATCTAGCAGTATTAATGCAGCTATTTTAGATAATAATAGCAATATTCAAAGTTTAGATGATACTCTTGCAAAACTTAAGAAACAAGTAGATAATGAAAATAGTACACTACAAAATGTGGAGAATACAGGAAGGGCTGCAAAACCACGAAAACAATATATAAGAAAGATAATGCAAGATGATTATTATATGGACGCTTTTTATTTATGCGCGGTTTTAGGAACGCTGTATTATTTTAATTTATGGCGGAAGGATAAAAAGACTTAAACTTAGAAAATACTTTTTCTGTTTGTACTCTATAGGAGCATGTCAGAATTACTCTCACAAATCTTTGGAAATGAATCGCATACACCCGCCCAGGCTCGGGATCCAAATCTAATGCAGGGTCAACGGTTTGATTATATGCAGAACGCTATTACATCAGGAGTATTGCCCTCGCTTCCTTTAATGGAACAGACAACAGGTCCAGGACTTGGCTCAATAGTCGAACCTTTAGAGACCGCTGAACAAAGTTCTAATCAATATGATAGTGTGACCGCATTAAATGAGTCAGAAATGGGCAAACTACAGGAAATGGAGAATCAATACCAAACTTTAATTGCTCAACTAATTCAATTGGATAGTACAAGCGCTAATCCCACTACTTATACAAAACCGACATTATGTAGCGAGTTAGATCAAAAATATCCTGTGAAAGGAACACCATGGGCGCCAGGCTCAAATCAAAGTGGAAATGAATTGGGCACTGGCTGGCTCAATGGTGTGTGTCCTCCAAGTCATTGTTATAATGCCTCATATGAGTGGCAATGTATGTTACCCGAATCTACAAACAGACCAAATGTGATTCGTGCACAATTAAGAGCCCTTAATGTAAAAATTAATGCCTCAATTAAGAAACTTATTAAGCAAACAGAGAAAACTCATACAGTTAATAATACGGCGAAGGGAACCGCTTCAACACACGCGGGAAATCTTCGGGGACAACTTAATACACTTATGGAAAAAAAAAGTCGTCTTGATAGCCTAATGGCAAAAAGACAGACACTTAGAGGTCAGCTAGAGGATAGAAGACACGAGTTAGATTCTAGTTATTTACACTATATCGCATGGTTCTTATCCGCAGTTACTTTAGGTGCTCTAGCATTTAATAAGTTAGCAAAAAATTAATTATTATTTTTATCTATATAATATAGATAAAAATGTCATTCCAATCAACAGTCGACGACTTTGCGGCTATACGAAAAAAACAAGGGAAAAAACAACTTAATTATAATTCGCCATTAAGGCAGGGTCGGACCTATCTAAAAGATAGAAGCCGAATGTGCTCGGGTTTACAAAGTAATTTAAAACTTATTGAGGGTTTCCAAGATCAAAATGGTACAAATAAATATGTAGTAGCTGGATTGACACATGGGACTCAAAAAGATAATGTTAACTTTAGACAACCCATTCAGAGTGAAAATACAAAAGAGTTTTCTGAATTAGTACAGATGCAAAAAAGTCTAAATGCTGTTTCAACAGAATGGACATCGCGACTTGACGATTTTATTATACAATCACAAGGACAGACGAAGGCTTTAGCACAATGTATAAAAGATTGTAAAAAGCAGTCAGATGTTGATACTATATCAGCATGCCAATATGGATGCACGGTTGGTCATTTTGCCAATTCTGGAGCTACGACAAGATCTACAGGAAATCCTGCCACACCCGGTAAGGCTTGGAATGCCCCCTGGTGGGCCGATTTAGCAATGGGCATTGCAGATATAGCTTCAGATGCAATGGGATTGGGGGACGTAATGGCCAGTATACAAGCCGCGACAGCGAAAGGTTTTGTTCCCGCGCAAGGTCTAAATACAACTGGTGGGGGAAGTCCTAATGTAGGACCCCAAGAGGGGTTCTCATCATCAAACACAAAATTTGGTTCTTATGGTCCGCAGGGCTATGGGAAACAACAACTTAATCAATCCTCAGCCGCCCAAAGAGCGAGAGCGGGAAATCAAATAAATGCATTGCTAGATGGTGGAACTCTAATGGCTCCAGCAATGCAGAAGGATAGCTATAATATGGCCACAAAATCATGGAGTATGGAAGTACCGGCGCCGACTGCAGCGGATATACAAGCGGGGAACTCGCAAATTGCATTACGTGCGACAGCTATAAATAATGCGACTGTTAAGTTGTCAAAACAGATAGAAATTAACCCCCTCGTTGATAGAATGGCGGCGACAAATATAGATGCAACAAATCTAGGAAAAAGTATGGAAAATTTAAGAAGTCACTGGAAAAATATATTTACAAAAGCATGTAGTTTTGGCATTGGTGGGGGGACTAGTGGTGCCAAATTTGCCGGCCATACACAACATTGTAGATCATGGACGACTACAAGAGAAGGGAGATCCGGTTTTTACTCACAAACCAATCCGCAGAAACCAAACTGGTCTAATCCTGGTCCCGGCGGCGGCCCATATACTGTAGATGCTTGTGGAAACATTTTATCACTTATAGAAACCGAAACACCACTAGCAAATGTTGGTCAGGGCTGCGATTTACCTATCCAAGATACATTGAGTGGTTTTTGTGAATGTCAAGATGGCTCTTTTAAATATGCTGATAAAGGACATGGCGGCGGATGGACCTGTAATCAAGCTTGTGCTCCTGAAAATGCTAGCAAGACGGCAAGTGGTCTATTATATCATAATGCTGGAAATTGGAAACTCCCTGCGAAAATGTCTTATGTTCCAACGGCAAAACAGAAGACGGCGTGGCCATACCAAATAAAAAGGGATGATGCTGCATCAGTAGCGCAAGCTGCCGGACAAGCATTGCTTAACAGGTGCGGAGCTTATGGAGGGCAGGATAGAGGAATACCTATGGGCGATGACTGTAATTCTGTTTTTCAAGAGTATGTTAATCAGGGACCAACCACCTTAGAATCGGGTTCATGTCCAAAGGGATTACAACAGATTGGACCGAAATTTATTCACAAAAAACAGAATGGGGTGGTATTAAACGAGGTCTACAAATTCGCCAGTGATGACTATTGGAAAATTGGTGGTCTTAGTTCTGACCAGGACCATGGAGGTGCCAGTCCAAATACATACCAACTTCCCGCAGTTAAGGTAATGGCCACAAATTGTCGTTTGTCTGCGCCCGAAGGATATTACAAGCCAGCGACGGCTAGTTCCGTTAAACTAACAGCTCTACCTACTCGGGCCGCACTTGTAGATGCATGCGATGGTGGCAATAGTCCCGATGCTCCATATGGTAATATACAACTCGATATGCTTGAAATAAAAGTTTTAGGACTTGTAATGATTAAAAAAGCGGCAATTTTATATGAAGCTATTAAACAATCCTATAGTGGGAGTAATGCGGCAGTGCTTAAGAGAACAGCGGCGGGACGAAGCCTTCTAAAAAATATGGTGATTTATGAAAAAGCATTTAAATATTTGAGAAATATGAAAAGGAAGAATATGATTATAAATGGTATGTTAGAAGATATTAGATTAAAGAAAGGGAGTTTACATATTAGTTATTATTTGTGGTTTGCTTTAGCAATTGCTGGAGCAGGGCTAGTTATAAAGAAATTAAATAATTAAGCAACTTCATCAATATATAATAATTTTTTATGATGCCATATTATATATAATGGCATCAAAACGACCAGCAAATTGTCCAGTATGTCCAGGATCTCATAAGCCCCATCACCATCCACACGCGAAACATAAGATTGGAGAATGTCCGCCTGTTGATGGGCAGCAATATACAAAAGCGTGGCAGGATTATTGGAAGCGTGGCAGTGGGGCTTCCAGAGATTTATGTGTTCATGGTCCCAACAGTACACAGCTTCCAGGATGGCAGGACACTTATCGTTGTTATTTAGGGCCCGCGCCCTCAAAAAAACTTATCAAACAATATGGCAAACTTCCAGCATGTTATACGGGTGGGAAACCTAATCATATTCCAGTAATACCTGGTACGGTTGTACCTGCACCAGGAGGGGGGAAACCGAAACCTGCTCCACAAAATCAATGTGCGGCCCTACTCCCCTTTGGAGAAAAAACAGATGGAACGCCTGCCATACTAGCCGATATTAAATTCTTCCAAGGAGAAGAAATGAAACTTCTTAATAAAATTCAAGCCGAGGCTGGTAAGCCGTATGACATTAACCAAGCTCAAATTACCACTTGGACTAGCGAACTCAAAGTATTTCAGGACGCAAGAGTACGATTGATGAAGCAATTAAATAACATATCCACTCAAACGCAATGTTCATTGGCTTCAGACAGAACTGCGCTTCAGGATCAACTAGCAATGACCATGATTGCAGAAGATCAACTTAAAATGATTGAGAAAGAGACCGAAGAACTTATTAATGAAAGAAACAATAAACATAGAATGGTAGAGATTACAAACTATGAATATGATAGATATTCATCTCATAAAGGTATTTTTAGAACAATAGCATTCTGTAGTTTATTTGTTTTAGCAGGAATTTATATCGGTGCCTCAGGTAATTCAACTTTCAGCTTTTTAGGTTATCCAATTGTGGTTATTGCTATCGCCGTGGCAATCTTCTTAACTATAAAACGTATCTGGTGGAATTATTACAGAGATGAAAGAAATTGGAAACAGTTTAATTGGGATTCAGTAAAGCCTCATGGAAAGAACTATGAGACTGTGTGGCAGCATGATAAGAGAGCATTTGAAAAAGCGTGGTCCGATACCGAGTATGAAGCAGATCAAGCAGAAAAATGGGGTTCCAAAGAATATGAAAGTGCAAAGAGGAACGTTAAAAAGGCAGCTAAAGATGTGGAAAAAGATGTAAAATCAGCTGCAAGCGGTGCATCAAAAGGTGTCCAAAACCTCACAGGAGGAAGCAAAAGTAAACGGGAAAATTTTGCACCGTTTAGATGAATATCCGAATAAATTAATACAATCATTAATTTATTTCTAACTATTATACAACTATATCATGCCGGAACTTACAAAAGCTCAAATAAATCAACTGCTAAACTGTCAAGACAATATGAAAACTGGTTTACAAGGTCTTGTCATGGCCACAAAAAAAATGAATCAGGCGACAAATAAAATACAAAAAGAAAATGCTGGCCTGGCAACTACTTCTCGTGGTTCGGCATATTATAAAAAAATACATAATTCCCAGGCGGCGAAGGATGCTGCCAAAGCCATTGAGAAAATAGTAAAAAAATATGAAGAAGATATTAGACGAATTGAAGCCAATATCAAAATTTTTGATTCGCAAATAATTTATCAAAAAAATATGCAAAATCTTATTGGATATTATAAAAATAATATTAATAGTGATAAGGCAAAAATTCAAGAAATTGAGTCTAATAATGCCATCGCCAATAGAATGTCAGTATATTACCAGAAAAAAGACGATAATGCTTTATGGTATAGAAAATATCTACATTCGGCTTATTGGATAGTAGTTATTATATTAGTCATCATAATATTATTTGGATTATATTCAGGAGGATATATCAAGCAAGCTTATCTTGCATCAACCGCCGCCTATCAATTAACTCGTGACCACTTTAAACGTAAACCAAGTGTGGTGGGCAAAAATAAAATGAGCGGTGGAGCAGATTACTACAGCGATGAGACGAGATTTGGCCGACGGAGTCAGTGGCGCAATGACATGGCGGCACAGGCAAAAAGTGCAAAAAAAAATTCCGCCGCCGGTATTGGCACTTCAATTAGTATTTTAGTTCTATTGCTTGTGATACCCTTTATTGTAAAACCAATTATAACAGCCCTAAAGCCCATGTTATTTCCATATGCATAAAAGACTATTCTAAATTAAATTAGTCTTTTATTTTCTCTCCATGAGCCTATAAATAATATATAAAAGAATGCCACCCATCATAGTAGTGTATAAATTTGCCAATGGTGCATGATCTAATGTTATTTTTTTAACTCTCTTTTTTTTTCGCCTTATACCTCTGAGGCGGTCATTTGCAGAAAGAAATGATTCTTTGGTTATTGGATTAACACCACTTATAAAGGCCGCGGGTGTAATTTTCTCAACCTCGTTATTCAGTACAAAACCCGAACCCTCACTAGCAACATTATTGGCACTAATAACACTCGCGTGTATATTGGTACATGGAGGAGTTGATGATTGAGTAAAAGCGCTAAATAAATGTACTGGATTCATGACCGAAAGATCGCCAAGAACACCGGGAACTAGTCCTTTAAAAGAACTTAGTTTTATATTCATATCTGCGAGGAATGGTATAGATCCATCTGGAACATTATTTACATATAAAGAACGCTGGACAACATCTCCGCTAGCCGTCTTACATTTTCCGCCCGTAGAGAGAAAATATCTATCACCTAAAGGCAGCTCATCATTTTTTGAGGCTGGACCACCGCCCTCCGTCAACATTGTTACATAATCCATAATACCCGCTACATTATGTGCAATGGCATCTGGTTTACTACTCATCCCGAGCTCTGTTGGTGTTTTAATCCATTTTGCATAAGAATAATTTGGACCAGTGTATTCCTCACCCAATGCCGCTGGTTTCGAAGCGACGGTGCTCCAAAATGAACCCCCTGATTTACTAGTTGAACCTGATAACATATCCATGAATACTATATAATAATATATTATATATTATTTATATATTCATGAGTGAGTGTAGAATTTGTCTTGAATCTAGTAATTCCCATGATTTTATAACACCATGTCGTTGCAGTGGTACCGCGGGCGTAGTCCATGAACAGTGTTTACAAAAATGGAGGGCACAATGCTATAATAATCCAGATAAATATAATAAATGTGAATTATGTAAGGAAGAATATGTAGTTGTTCGTCAAAATCCAAAGGAAACCTTTTATCTATGTAAACATCATCCTCTTAAAATCCAATATTGGATTTTAAGCATGACTATCATGGCGCTGTCTTTATTTATCGGAATAATTGATACGGCTAATAATTATATTAGCATAAGAATGATTGGTCTAGGCCGTGTAGAAAATGCTCTTAGAATGAACTTAGAACTTGATTTGTGGGCGAATATTTCTTATTACGTGGCCTTAATATCATTTTTATTTTCTATATGTGTATTGGTAGTTACAAAACTAGCCGTTATCTTTCGCGTGTATCAAAGATGTAATTATTATAAATTAATGATCATAACTGATTTTAATTATACTTTAACACTAATACCCTACCCTTTGCTAATAGTAACAACATATGATTTAGGTATTACTGAATTATTATGTACAACTGGTGCCTTCTTAATAATTATAACAGTACCGATGACATCGGCGTACTATAGTAAACATAATCAAACCATTGAAGAGATTAATAGAAGATATACTAAAGAATATATAATGAATATTACTTATAATCCCCTACCAGAAGAAATACCAGATACTCAGGAGTTAGATATTGAATTAGCTTAATTTCCCCGTTGATTTAAATACACCTTTAAGCTTCGCTTTTTTATCGGCACCTTGACTTTTTCGCGCCTTTCTATTTTCTATAACAGGAAGATTCATTAAATCCTTGCGATATTTTAAACAAGCTAATATATGTTGTAAAATAGTATTATTATTTTCTAGAGTTGTTATCATCTGTTGTTGTTGTTGTGCAGTATTTAATAAACTTTGCGCATGATTCTGCCAAATATTTATTGTTTCTTGATTTTGTCTTGCTTGTTTAGCAGCTTCTTCTTCTGCAGCTGTCGTTAGTCCTTCTCTTTGAGTTACAAAAAATGCGTAATGGCAAAGTATACCAAATGCAACAATAGCTATAGCTAATATATAGTTATTCATTATGCTTACTTTATAACTAGAAATTTTTCTTTTGCAAAGTATCTTGGATTTGATTGCCTATCATTTCTATTAATCTTATAAGATCATATGTTCCTACAATTTTATTTCTAGTGGAATTCTGATTCTGTTGTGATTTAGAAAATTCCGGCTTCCAAACCATATCCACTTGCGAATTAATTTGTCTAGTACTCAGAGCCTCTCGTAGACTAGCTGGCCAATTAATTTTTAGATACTTACTCGGACACTTTCCTTTTGGCGGTGTAGGAACGGTTGCTGGTTTAACTTTTGGCGCTGGCGGCACGCTACTATGACCGTGATTCATCGCATTGTTAAGAGATAAATTTTTTTTAACATTTTTCAATTCCTTTTGCAGAGATTGGTAATCTTTTAATGTTGCTAAAAATGCTTTATTAACTGTATCTATGGTATGTGAATTTTTTAATGTTAATGTATTTGCTCGCTTTAATAACTTTGTCACATTATCTTCATTATTTTCTAAACCTTCTCGGGTATTGAAAAGAGAATGATTTAAAATTAGAAATCCCATTAATATCAATACTAGAATATCGATTGTATTCATTATATACCATTCCTATTTTTTCTTTTCATATTATAAATGAGAACCTTTAATATGAAAACTAAAAGAACAAGAGAACATAATCCTGATGGTACTATAATATATAATACTTTTAATAGTACCGGTCTAACACCACAATACAAAAATACTAATTCCCGCTTTAATACTAAATATGGTACAAAAGATATGCCAAAAGATTTTCATAGAGATTCGTGTACCATTGCAGGTTGTGGTGGACAGTGTTGCACCTCTACTATCTTATTAAGCGATATAAGTGGGGTTATATGGGCGACCCAATTTGATTATGGACGTATATTAAAACCAGGGGGGCATGTTAGTATTGGGAGTTCTACAAATCCCTCGGACTTTATTCAAATGGGGGTAATTGAAGATATTGTTATTAGTAATACAAATGACTGCATTGCTATACCCGCAGATGGTCAACCCCCATATGATTGTAGCGGTGCTTTCCCTCTCAATATTGAAATAATGACTACCGCTGGACCTAGGGGATGTCAAAATGTTAACATATATGACTATAATTTACTCTATATTAAACAGCCCGGTTCAGCTAATAAATTTGTATTTTATATTCAAGACAATATAATTACTCGGGTACCAGGTACGAGTCGTGTTGGCGCGCCTTACCGCGCCCCTCTGGCCGGTTATCGGAAATCATTAGATTGTTGCAACTATTATCAAAAAGGTTGTATTGGTAAATGCTATTTAAAATTTGGATTAACTTCCTTCCTACCACCCGGTACCCCTCGGGTGGGAGATCATGTATACTATAAAACGCAATATATTGGAGAAGTAATTCTTGTGAATTTATTTCCTCCTGCCTCATCAAAATTTGCAGCATATATTTTTATTTCCCAAATCTTTGATCCCGCAAAAAATCTAGATTGTCACAAAAAAAAATCACCATTTACACTTAATGAAGAAACAACTTTATCCGATGTTCTTCTTCAAAATTATCAAAATGTAACATTTCAAGGATATGATACAGAGCAATGTATTATTAAGGCAACGCCCCATAATGATATTTATAAAGACCCGAGTGTTAAGTCTTGTGACAAGGATAATCGTGTATGCTATAATGGACGCATCCGATCAGGAATGCAGCCAAAACAGCAATTTTGTATAGAATATAAAAAAGTTAGTGAAAATAGTTACAAAAAACATAAAAAATTACTTTGCCCTACAGATATTGGATGGCAAAAACCCTACTCGTTCAGTTATTCCCAGTACAATAAGAATAGAGCTCTTAATACATATAAACGCGGATTGGAGAGAAATATACCCGCAAATGGTTCCGGAGATACGAGTTGTCCCCCAGGTAGTTGTC
>PVMS01043630.1_pt1 | contig 39303 bp, 36 predicted proteins | sample 1853461 | NCBI WGS metagenome assembly PVMS01 (sample SAMN08582032, study PRJNA380276) | Marine sediment metagenome, whole genome shotgun sequencing project. | isolation source: ocean sediment barecode stripped | collected 2017
CAGGCAACCATGCAGGACATGCAGCCGATGCATTTCCTGAGATCGATTACCATGCCGTACCTCTTGACTCCAGCTACGCCCTTTGTGCCTGGTGTCTGAAGTCCGTATGAGCGAGGTTCATCACGCATGATTCATTCCTGTTTTCCTTTGGGCTATTTGCCCTGCTTTTCCGGACGGTCGCTTACCTGGTAAATCTGCTGCGCAGATAGGCGATTAATTGCCAGAGTTGTTCCTCCGGCAGCCCCACATCGGAGTCAGGACCGACCGGCTCCATCTCGGTACCATCACTTCCGTTCATCATGATCCAAAACAGCTGCCCATCCTTTCGTTGCGCAAGATAACCGGGAGAACTGAACGCGGCAGGCTTTATCACAAAAAACTCGGCTTTAGAGCCTTTGCCGTCTCCTTCTTCACCATGGCACTTGCTGCACTTTCGTTTATAAAGCTTGCCGGTCTTCTTAAGAAAATCCTCATCGACCTCTTCATAGTTAATCGGGTTCGTCATGCTGAGATATTCGGCCGGCGCTTCGGGTATCTCATGCTTTTCCTCCGCGGCTGCCGTAGTAGCGACAACAAAAAGAACGAAACCCTGAATAATCGTCAGCGCACTTGTCACTTTCATATTCATCCCCTCGCGCTTGCGGACACCCTCACCCCTGGCAGTATTTTTGCTCCTTGCCAGGCCGGAATGCAGATATCACAACCTGCCCTTCCCGGACCCGCTGCTAATTCGTGTACTTGACGCGTATATAGCTGACCAGTTCCCACAACTGTTCTTCGGAAAGACCAGCGTCGGATTCAGGCCCAAACCCTTCCATTTCAGTGCCGTCACTGCCGACCTCAATCATCCAGTAAAGCTGTCCGTCGCTCTTTGCTTCCATATAGCCCGGAGCATTGAAAGCGGTAGGCTTGATCTCGATGTCCTCTGAGGCAGATCCTTCGCCATCTCCATCCGCACCGTGACACTTACTGCACTTGCTTTTGTACAGTCTGTGGACCTTCTTGAGAAACACGTCATCGACATCGTCTTCGTCGATGTCGGATTCCATATCGAGATACTCCTGCGGAGCGGTCGGAGTCTGATGCTCCTGCCCCGAAGCTGTCATAGCGATAACAAGAAAAATAAATCCCGTTATAAAAGACATCATGCTTGCTTGTTTCATTTTCCTGACCTCTGGCTGAAAGAAAAAAAGGGGCCGATGCGATGTGCACAGCCCCTTTTTGCAGGAGGAGATTCCTGATTCCTCAGTAAATATCATTCGTCGTGTTATAGACATTGAACTTGCCCGTAGGTGTGTGCAGACCGGTGACTCTGGTCTTCTCCTTCAGGGTTTTGTCATCCAGAATCACAACCGCGCCATCCTTATCCCACAAGGAAATCCACACTTCGTCGCCGGCCTTATTGAACTCCATGTGCACCACCTTCTTGTCAAAGACGATTTCCCTGGGTGCCGCATCCGGATTTTCGAGATCGAACACGGTCAGGACATTGGACTTGTTCTGGTTAATCGTGTTGTCGCAATAGACATTGGTGCTGTTCGGATGAGTCTTGATGAACAGAGAGTTTCCATCAAGCTGCCATTCTCTGACGACCGTCCAGGCATAGTCTTTGCTTGGATCGGTGCTGATGATGGAAACCAGGCCTTCACCAAGGTGCACCGTCGCCCAGACATTACCAAACTCAGGATCAACCCAGTTGGCGCCCCTGCCCGGATGTGGCTTGGTACCCGTAATAATGTTTGCCACGAGTTTCCGGTCCACCGTATCGATAACAGAGATGGTATCCCGCGCATTTGCTGCGACCATAAAGTACCGCTTGGTGGAATCCCAGCCACCATCATGGAGGAAGCGCTCAGCATTAATCTTTGTCTCGATGATGGTGCCTTCATCCATCATGCTGTAATCGACCAACAGAACAACACCGGTTTCCTTGAGGGTAAGAATCCACTCGGGTGCGTTGTGTGAAGCAACGATGGATGCAACCCGCGTCTCATCCCGATACTCATTGGTATCGTAGGTGTAGCCCCGGGTACCCACGACCTTCAAAGGCTTGAGGGTATCGCCTTCCAGGATGACGTAGTGCGGCGGCCAGTAGTCGCCGACAATGGCATATTTATCTTCAAAGCCCTTGTACTTGCTGGTGTCGATAGACCTGGCATCAATGCCGGTCCTGACCTCGGCGACGAGATCAGGCGGCTCAGCCCACATATCCATCATGGTCGCCTTGCCATCACGACCAATGGCATACATATATCGACCAGAAGCAGATGTTCGAAGGATATGGGTCGCAAAACCTGAGTCGATGATGTTCAAGATCTCCTTGGAATCGCCATCGATGATGGCGATCTTGCCGACATCCCTTAAAACCACGCCGAAGTAATTTTGCCAGTCCTTGTCCTTCGGCGGCTCTGTGGGTCTGTCTGCGACCGGCACATGCACCTTCCAGGATGCTTTCATCTCCTTCATGTTCCACTCGGGCGGTTGTGGAACCTCGTTCTGGACGAAGCGCGCCATCAGGTTGGTTTCGTCGCGGGTCATAAACCCGTCTCTGCCCCAGCCTGGCATGCCGGCATCCGTGCCGTCATACAGAATTTTTTCCAGAGCGGCCAGCGTCTTTTTTCGGGTATTTTCAGGGGTGATATTTTTCCCTGTCGCACCCTTTCTCAGGGCACCGTGGCAACCGGAACACCGGTCAAAATAGATAAACTGTGCAGTTTTATACTCCTCATCAGTTATGTTTGGCACAGGCTGCAATTCCGCTGCACCTGCCGTCGCTCCGGCCATCAGTAAAAGGCCGGATGTAATAGTTGCTGAAACAGCTAGCAATTTATTCATCAAATTCACCTGTTCTTTAACTTGGAGTTACTGATAAACCGTGATGAGCGGTTTATAACTCATGCCGTTACAAAAACCCTTCGTTGCGTACATTCGATGTAGATGAAACGATCGATATTCCGCGCCCCCTATCATCCATACTTTCAGGCAATGCACTAGTCAGTACTTTTACTACCTACCGAATCGGTATACGTAGAAACCGTAAGTACGCGGGTGAATAAACCGACAGATGAAGTTCTTAAAAGCGGTAGCGAAGTGTTGCACCGACTTGTCGGCTTCGAGGCAGGGTGACAACGAATCCACGTGGACTGCTGCTCGGTCTTGGGCCATCCTGGGGAAAGCTGGGAAGCGATCCGGAACGCCGGTCGAAATAACGAAACACATCCACCGGCGTATCATTATCAAAGAGATTCGTTACCCAGATACTGGCGTCCCACTGACCTGAGTCGAGGCCAGCGCGTAATCCGACCAGATTCTGATCGCCGGTCTCAATGAGGTTGTGCACCTGAGCAAACCTCGATGACTCATACGTGTAGTCTCCGAGCAGATACCACAGGCCCCAGTCCGACAAAGGGCGTTCATAACGCACCACCGCCGAAGCCATGTGTTCGGGAACACGCGGCACATCATTGCCGGAAACGTCTCCTAATGCCTGGGTCTGCGCCAGGCTGCCGTTACTGCCGCGCAGATCCGCCTCCTCGATACTGATATGATCGCGAATCTCGGCATCGGTATAGGCATAGGTCAGATTGACAGTCAGACTATCGGTTAGCAGCAACTGAATATCGGATTCGAAACCGTAGACCGAAGTCCGGCCAACATTCCGGGTAATCGACGCCGTCTCACCGCCGGCCAGTTCAACCAGGCTTGTAAGTTGCTGGTCATCAATATCCAGATAATAAGCAGCGAGCGCCGTGGTGAGTCGACGTTGCCACCACTGGCCCTTCAGACCCAGTTCGTAGCTCCAGACCTTTTCTTCATCGACAGCACGGAAGGATTCATCCGGCGTGCCGTCCGGCAGGTCCGGGACATCGGTATTGAAATCGCCCGGCTTGACCCCCTTGGCGATATTCAGGTAATAGTGAAGATCTGAATCGGTGTTGTAGCTGAGCGTGAACCGCGGCGTAACACTGTCGAAGTTCTTACTGTGTGCAGTCAGCACTTGCCCGGTGCCATCATTGGCGCGGGTCGTTACATCAATTTCATCCCTTGCCAAACGCAGCTCTGCACTGGCTATCCATTCATTACCGAAATCCCATTCGGCGCCGCCGAACACGGCCATATTGATGATCTCATCTTTCGTCAAATCTCCGCCGGGGGTGATGACGATATCGGCACCGTCAAGGTAAGCACGGCTTTCAGCAACTTTTTTGAAGTCGCCAGAGTAATAATATAAACCGGTGGTCCAGCTTAAATGCTCGCCGTCGGGGGAACTCAATCGAAATTCCTGAGAAATATCGGTTTGCTTCAGCCTGTCGACATTATTGAATGCGCCCCTCAGGTCAAAGAATGGTGTGGCAACGGGAAAAGGATCGTAAGCCGCATAGGACGTGTCATATCCCCGATCTATTTTGTCGTGCACATAACCTGTCAGGCTGGAGAACGTATAACCACTGGGCGTAGTCAAACCGATATCCAGAGCGGCCAGTTTACGTTCCAGCTCCGTCCCTGATCCGCCGGCGACGTCCAGCAGATCGGTGTACAGGTTGACCTGATCGACGGCCCGGGCCTCGCCCACAAAATACTCCCTTGCCCGCGGCGCCTCCGCCGTCCGGAAACAACAATTATTCTCTGTTCTGGGTTTCAGGAAAGCGGCAAAGTGATCGTCGTCAGTGTGCTGCAGCCCCAGTTTCAAACTGATTTCCAGGCTGTCCGCAGGTGTCCAGTAGAGCTTGCTGGTCACCTCGTTGCTTTTTTCACCGCCAATGTCGCTGCCGTCACGAATGTTGGTGTAGTCGCCGTCGTATTCCCGGTGTCCACCGGCCAGATAAAAGGCCCATTGGTCGTTGATGAGCGGACCGCCAACCCAGCCCGATAACTCGTAAGTCCCGTGCTCGGCGCCGGTGGCGGTTAATTCCCCTTCCAATTCCTTGCCTGGTCGGCGGGTCACATAGTTAATTGCTCCGGCATAGGTGCCCCGGCCATACAAAGCAGTTTGAGGACCTCGAAGAACCTCGATGCGCTCCAGGTTGTTGAGCTCGGTTGATTGCGGGGACCCGCTGAGATACACGCCATCAATAAATATGGTTGCTGCCGAGGTATTGGCAATTCCGTTTCGAATCGTCGTAAGGCCCCGAATCGTCGGGCGATTGGATGCGGGCTGGCGTCCGGTCGCCGAACTGAATGAGAAACCAGGCGTGTACCGTGCCACATCCTCCAGATTGTCCAAACCCCTCTGCTGTATCGTCGCAGCGGGGAAAGCCGTTACCGCTACCGGCACTTCGAGTAATTGCTCTTCCTTTTTGCGCGCAGTGACGATGAGTTCTTCGATAGGCGGACCATTAAAGGCCAGTTCATCGGCCGGGGATGCGCTCGCAAGACCAAAGGTCAGGATGCATGCACCAAGACCTGCGCTGGTCGAAACAAAAAGGCCAGTTCTCATATTCAGATCTTCATTGGCGAACAATACTCCAGTCGCCTGAAATCAGGCGCCACCCCCACGGTCTTCGAACACCGAAAAAAGCTATCGGAGTTTTACTGCATATTTCTGCCCCGCCCATTCGGGAATCTACTTAAAAATAAAAGATGCCGGGGAACGTACCCTGCGCAAAGACCGCGCACGGCTGTGTTGTGCTAACGCGATCGAATCCAGCTGTCGCCATTACTGGTCCATAAACTATCGTAGATCTTTGCAGACCGTAGTCCTTGCAGGGGGTTGCCCGCAGATCATTATTCTACCGACATGGGTTGTGTAATTAGAGTTTGAGACCCGCCGTGAATACGTCCCTGTAGGCTCGGGGCCCGCATCCCTGCGGGCCACGGTCTCAAACTCTAATTACACAACCCATTGGCCTGGTCGTATATTCAAGCCTAAGGGACAACAATGGATATTGCCCCACCCCGCCAGCATACAATAACATTGTGCGCATTAGCTTCTGGCATCCGGTAGCTGCCAGTAAAGAAGGGCAAAGCTCTATCCGTATACGGCGACGTGTGAATCTGCCGGTTAGCCCCACAAATACTGTTCTTTAACCAGAACCTGCGCAGGAGTGCCAACGATCAGAGGGTCCGGGCCGTTTAGCACATGCGGGTTCTTGTCCGGGTAATCCAGACGTGACAGAAAATCCTGCATGCAATTCAACCGCGCTCGTTTTTTGTCGTCAGATTTGACTACCGTCCAGGGCGCATCTCCCGTATCGGTATAAAAGAACATGGCTTTTTTGGCCTCTGTGTATTCTTTCCACATGACTCTGGACTGCTCATCGATTTTGCTGAGTTTCCATTGCTTGAGCGGATCGCTCTCGCGTGAGACGAACCGCGTTTGTTGTTCGTCCTGGGTCACGGAAAACCAATATTTAAACAGTTTAATACCGGAACGCACCAGCATCCGTTCAAGCTCCGGAACCTGCCGCATGAACTCAAGGTACTCGGTGGAGGTGCAAAAGTTCATGACCCGCTCCACGCCGGCACGGTTGTACCAGGAGCGATCGAAAAAGACCATCTCACCAGAGGTCGGCATATGTTTGATGTAACGCTGGAAGTACCATTCTCCGCGCTCCTTCTCAGTCGGCTTTTCCAGCGCAACGACGCGTGCAGCACGCGGATTGAGGTGCTCCATAAAGCGCTTGATGGTGCCACCCTTACCCGCCGCGTCGCGGCCTTCAAACAGCACGACAATTCTTTGGCCGGACTGCTTGACCCAGTTCTGAACCTTGAGTAGCTCGACTTGCAAACCGGCCTTATGCTGTTCGTAGGAGTCGCGACGGATGCGCGTTTTATAAGGGTAAATCCCGCTCTGGAAGAGTTCCCGGATTTTCTCGGGATCATGACGTATTTCGCCAAAAATATGTGACGAATTATTTGCCGGTTTCTTTTTATGGCGATGTTTTTTTTCAGGCTTTGATTTTTGCAGGTCTGCATCGACCTCTTCACTGATGATCGGGATCTGGGGCTCCGAATCAGCAGGTTCCCTGCGCGGATTTGCTCCGTTGCCTGCCTGTTTTCGGTTTCCCATTGTCTGCTCTCCGCATCACGATCTGAACTGTCCATTCTCCCAGAATCCGGGCAAATCTGTGATAAGTAGATGCCCTGGCGAACAAAATGGTCAATCCGTGACGCGTGTACTGGAAAAGCGATCTATTCTCAAACAGATGGCTGACGCAGGCTTCCGGAAAGATCCATCCCACCGGGTGGTCCGGCTTATCCATGGTACCCGGTTTATTCGGGGATAGCGGGGCTATCGTCAGTGGGAAGGGCACCGTCAACGGCAGGCGTAATCGGGTCCACGCCTGTTTCACCGGATTTTTTCATCTCTTTTCTCAGCGCCTTTTTCTCTTCCTTATCCCTGCGCTTCTCGCGTTTTAGCTGTTCGCGCCGGCGTTTAGCCTGAGTTTCCGGTCCTGGTCTGGCCATGAATGGTATCCTTCCCTGGAAAATTAATTCGTAACGGTAGCACAAACCCGGCTGTGTGGCTGGATAACCGGGTTTGTTGGGCTTGTGAAACAAATATATACTGGCCACTCTATCCAATCGCTTTTATCGAGTCTGCGGGCATAGCGTCTACATCCTCTTAAGCGGCTGCCAACCCTTAGGAGGTATCATGGGCAGAAAACTTTACGTCGGCAACCTGCCGTATTCGTCAACTGAACAATCGCTACACGAGGCCTTCGCGTCTTGCGGTACGGTTGATTCCGTTAATTTAATCATCGACCGTGACACGGGCCAGAGCAAAGGCTTCGGTTTCGTAGAAATGTCGAGTGACAGTGAGGCGCAAAAGGCAATCCAGGAGTTAAACGACTCCACTCTGGATGGCCGGCAAATCAAGGTTAATGAGGCCAAGCCTAAGGCGCCACGTCGCGGCGGCGGTGGTGGTGGTGGCTATGGTGGTGGCGGTGGTGGCGGTAATCGCTGGTAAGTCGCTTCCTGAGTAATAAAAAACCCCGCTAAAGCGGGGTTTTTTTCGGCCCGCAGACTCACGATACAGCCGTCAGCGTCGAAATCGGTCGCTGTGCAGGGATTGCCAAGACTTACGAGGTATTATTAACACAAATAATATCAATTAAACAATAAGTTATTGTTCTTTTCTAAATATATTATAAGCTTTGGGCCATCTCTTCGAGTCTAAAGGCTTAGACGCGAAACTTCAGCTTCAGACGTCCCTGCATATTATTGTCGAGACCGCGGGCGCTCAGCACATAACGGATCGCCACCTTGGCACGGTTCATATTCGGTCCTACAGCCAACCTCAGTGGTATTTCAAAAAGCGGCTGCTCCCCGCCCGGCGCCAGGCTGCCCACCAACACGCGAATCTGGGCGGCATTAGCAGACTTTTTCACGTCCGGATAGCTCATCAAATTATATTCATGCGTCGACCGCCCATCACCTGCCGGGCCGTAAATACGATCCGCAGCATCGAATCCCGAAATACGCGGCAATGATAATTCGATGGCTACTTTCTCGATTGTACTGGCGGTATTGTTTCGAATGACCATGTTGAGCTTTACGGCACGCATCTCGTAGAAGTAATGTAAATCAGCTTCGCGATGGTCCTGTTTTGCCGCCTGAAAGGTCTTGACCAAGGCCTGAGTCGCAGCCGGATCAAAAGGCGCATCGAAACCATTCACCTTGGCGTGAACCAACCTTGCAATACCTGTGTCATCTGCACCCAAAATCTTTTTGGATGAATTTTTTACGTTCAGCAGTTGTTTGATCCTGGATCGTGCCGCACGCGATGGCGGGTTTGATGCATCCGGAATAACGATCTCCATGAAATCACAATCAGGATCACCCCCCAGTCCGACCGAAATAACCTGCTCTTGCAGGTCAGGTACAAGCGCAAGAACCGGATCGACGCCGCGTGAATATATACTGTCGAGATCGTGGCGTTCAGCCGGCTTGGCGCCCTTTTCGTCCATCACCCAGCATTCTCCGGCACTCATGCGCTGCGACATATCAGCCTTCACCATATAAGGTGGGTCCGTGCAGCCTTTAATCTCCAGAGCAGCGAAGGTCTTGCCGTCAACCTTTGCAACGATCGGCGCAAGATCCAGTGCAGGCTCGATCAAACCGAAGGCAATGCTTTTTTCGCGTTTGAAACGACGCACATCTTGTTCGCTCAAACCGATCAGACCTGATTCAGCATTCTGCCGGTCGACGCCAAATACTATATAACGCGGCGATTGCCCCTTTAGATTGGCCAGCGCAATCACGTCACGGACCAGTTGGTCGTGATCTTCGTGGCCATACGGGCCTCTCCTGAATACGATGTCAGGTGAGTTCGACGGCGTATGTAACAGTCTCTCCAGCAGCATACGGCATAGTTTTGACAGAATTTCCCGACCCGGACCTTATCCCGGTTATATGTCTAATTCCGCGAATACAGTCGCAAATCGGCATGTATGCTATCTTTTCGCACTATGTAAAATTAGCCACAAACCATTGCTGAGGCCGCATTCCCTGCCACAGACCTGAAACCTATGAATGTGAATTTACCCGATATCCTGGTGGCAATCGCCACTTTTCTTCTTGTTATCAGCTGTGTCGTGGTCCATTACGAAGGGCTTCGCCTGCTCAGCCGGTGGGGTACCGACGCAGTACTGCTGCGCCCCCGGGCAAGAGTCGCCTGGCTGGTCTGCGGGCAACTCATCCTGCATACCATCGAAATCGCAATTTTTGGTCTGGGGTATTTCTGGCTGACACAAGGGCCCGAGTACGGCAGTTTCATGCAGGCAAATCCGCTCATCGGCTACGCTGACATAGAGATGAGCTTCATGGATATGCAGTACTTTTCGGCGGTGGTATACAGCACCCTGGGTTTTGGTGACATCATCCCCAAAGGTCCGATCCGGTATACGACAGGCATAGAATCCGTCACCGGCCTGGTCCTGATCACCTGGTCAGCATCGTTTACGTTTCTGGAGATGCAGCGGTATTGGGAGCGTGATGAGTAGAATTATCGTCTGCCAAGGAAGCGGGCAACTCGATCCGGAAAGTCTGTAAACAGGCCATCCACTTCTTGCTGGTCTAAAAACAGCTCCAACAGACTGTCGAAATCTGCAATGCCCTCAGGAAGCTGGTCAGCGCGAAAAGTATAAGGGTGAACCTGTAATCCGGCGGCCTTTGCCTGGTCAACGAAATCCGAAAACAGCGGATTGCCACCGGAATCAAAGCCCTTGCAGATCATGGTCAGCGAAGGACCCACCCCTTGCGCGTATTCACTGATATCCCGAAGACTCAAATCATTTGCCGACCACTGGTTATCCAGTAACTGAATTAATGGCCAGTCTGGTCCGGCACTGTCTCGGACGCGCTGGAGTTCATCTGCGTCAAAGCATTGCACATACAGCGGTTTATTCCTGTCAGGATAACCCCATTGATCCAGGGTTTTGAGTATTGCGGCGCCCAGATCGACCCCGTGATTCGTGTGCCAGTCCGGTGATTTGATTTCCGGGTAGACACCGATGCTGCGACCCGTGGATTGCCGCAGTCCCTCGACAAAGGACAGCTCTTCGTCAAGCGTCGGGATTGAAAAGCCCCAGGTCGATGACGGGAAACGATTCGGGAAAACGGGTTCTCCGGTGGAGGGTGCCACGCGCTCGTGCAAACTTAAAGTACGTATCTCAGCCAGATCAAAATCAATGCAATAAAAATGACCGTCATCTCTGGCGCGATTCGGGAATTTCAGAGCCACGTCCGTCATCCCTTCCAGGAACAGATCGTGGAATACGATGAGTTCGTTATCGCGGCTGGCAACGACGTCCTGTTCAAGAAAATCAGCACCCATGCCGAAAGCCAGCGCTTTTCCCGCAATCGTATGTTCGGGGAGATACCCGCTGGCGCCCCTGTGGGCAATGATCAGCGGCCTGGTTTTAAGCTTCGTCCGCAACGCCCAGACGCTTATGCATGATCGGACTGGTGGTGGTGTACTGCAAATGAACTTTTTTACCGGGCTCGATAATGCTTTTGACAGCAAAAGCGGCCATTGCAGCTTCATGGAAGCCGCTTAAGATCAGCTTCTTTTTGCCCGTATAGTCAGAGATATCGCCAATAGCAAAGATACCGGGAAAACTCGTTTCAAACGTTGCAGTGCTCACAGCTATAGTCTTGCGTTTTATCTCCAGGCCCCACTCCGCAATCGGACCAAGTTTTGGTGCGAGCCCGAAAAAGACCAGCAGATCGTCGGCCGGAAGACTGCGTATCTCGCCCTCGGTTGATTTGATTTCAACAGATACCAGTCGGTCGCCTTCGACAGTCAATCCGGCCGCGTTTGCATTAAGCACGATTTCGGCCTTGCCTTTTGCCGCAAGCTTCTGAACGGTCTCGACTGATGCCGGCGCTCCGCGGAACTCGTCACGGCGATGAACCAGCGTCAGAGACTCCGCATCGGGTGCCAATGCCATCGCCCAGTCAAGGGCGGAATCACCACCGCCGAGTATCACGATATTTTTGCCTTTGAATCGTGATGGATCCTTGACGCGGTAAAAAAGATGCCTGTCTTCCAGGGACTCGGCTTCGGGCTGACGTAACCGACGGGGCTGGAAAGAACCCACGCCGCCGGCAATGATCACCGTTTTAGCATCAAACACCTTGTCGGCGTTCGTGACAACGCGAAACCCCTCGCTTTGGGCCTCGACCTCCATGACTTCCTCCCCCAGGTGGAAAGTCGCGTCGAACGGTTCAGCCTGTACCATCAGGTTTTGTACCAGTTCTTCTCCGGTACACAACGGAATCGCCGGAATGTCATAAATTGGTTTATCGGGATAGAGTTCGGTGCATTGCCCACCGACCGTTGGCAAAGAGTCAACGATATCAGCCTTGATCCCCAGGAGTCCCAGTTCAAAAATCTGGAACAGGCCGCAGGGACCTGCACCAATAATAAGTGCATCTGTCTTGATAGTCATAAATGGAATCCGTACCTGGCGAGCGTTTTTCTGCGCTATTCGCCGCTAACCCTCCGGCAAGCGGGCCGCAATCTTACTTGAGCCCGGGAACGGCAACAACCTGCCCGAGCGCCGGTCTGGGTCAGTCCAGCTTGAAGTCGATAACCTCCCACTGGTCGGACGCTTCGTTGCGGGCCAGTTTGGAGATCGCATCCGTAATCACGCGGTCGTTCCACTCTACGACGTCGGCGGAGCGGCGGAGCACTTCCTTCTGGATAGCCACCGTGCCGCCAAAAGACTGAATCGCAAGAATAGGTTTATTAGCAGCCTGAGCCACGTCCATCTGAAACTCCACCAGGTCCCGGTTCTGCTCAAACGCAGTGACCGGAAGAAGCAGCACCTCGGCAGGCTCTATCTGGCGTCTCAATTCTTCCTTGATCGCCTCCGACCCGCTTTCAGCCGGTAGCTGGTCGGGAGCGGCAGAGTTTATATAGAAGAACTTTTCGCGGCTTTCCAGGTACTCAAAGACCCTTTGATAATCCGCATCTTCCTGAAAATAATGTATGACAAAGAGACGAATAGGGTCGCTTTCCGACACGGCAATCTCCTGTTTTCGACCTGCATGATCCGGAAGTGTAGCGCAGTACCGCCCGGGGCTCTATGCGGTTCGCCCAGCCACCGGTACACTGTCCCGCCATGCGCTTGCTGATCTATAACATACGCTATGGCGTCGGCGCCGGAGCACCGAGCCATGTTCCCGTTCCGGGGGCCGGTTACCTGTTCGGTAACCCGGGCAACCTGGAAAATATCATCGGTTTCATCAAATCCCAGGATCCGGATATCGTGGGTCTGATCGAAGTCGATATCGGCTCGGTGCGCAGTGGCCGTGTGAACCAGGCTGAAGCGATTGCCAGTGCGCTCGGGCACTTCTCCTCTTATGAATGCAAATATGGCGAGGAATCAGTCAACCAGATTCTGCCAATCCTGCGCAAACAGGCAAATGCTTTTCTTGCTGCACCACGTATTCAGGGCGAACGCTTTCATTATTTCGATACCGGCATCAAACGCCTGATCATCGAGCTTGAGCTCGAAAATGTCGCGGTTTTTCTGGTGCACCTGTCGTTGAAATACCGTCACCGGCATTTCCAGTTGCGTCGACTTTATGAACTCATCATGGGCTGCAAAAAACCCGTCATTGTTGCGGGCGACTTTAATACCTTCTGGGGCGAGGATGAAATCTTTCTGTTTATGAAAGCAACCGGTCTGCGCAGCGCCAATGTGGATAGTAGCCCGTCCTATCCCAGTAGGGCGCCTCGTATGGAACTGGATTTCATACTTTATGGGGAGGGATTAAAGGTCAATAATTTTTCGATCCCAGATGTGCGGTTCTCCGATCATCTTCCATTGTTATGTGACTTTGAACATTGTTAGCAATGATGAAACCAGAACAACGAGAGGAAAAACATGACTGCTGCCTTTGATGGCTCGAACTGGAAGCTCGATAAAGACAATGACGGGGTTGCCTGGCTGGGGCTGGACCAGCAAGCAGGTGAAATGAACGTTCTTTCAAAAGCCGTTCTTGAAGAACTGGAGGCAATCATCACCAGTTTGAAACAGGCACCTCCCGCGGGTCTTGTTATTTTTTCAGCAAAAGAAAAAGGCTTTATCGCCGGTGCTGATATCAATGAATTTTCGAATATCCATTCGGAACAGGATGCCGTGGATCTGACACGACGCGGCCAGGAGATTTTTCAAAGCCTGGCATCCCTGCCTTGCCCAACCGTTGCGGCGATCAACGGCTTCGCTCTGGGCGGCGGGCTGGAACTGGCCCTGGCCTGTCGCTGGCGCATCGCGGTCGCTGAAGACAGACTCACCCTCGGCCTGCCCGAGGTGCAACTCGGATTGCACCCGGGATTCGGCGGCACGGTGCGCGCTGTTCGATTGCTGGGCGTACGGCAAGCCATGGGGCTGATGCTGACCGGTAAATCAGTCACCCCCGCCAAAGCCCTGAAAATCGGCCTGATCGACGCACTGACTTCACAAGCGGAGTGGCGTGCCACGGCCTGTGAACTGCTCGGCCGGCCGGAGCAGCGTGGCGGAGCACCGCTGCTTGATCGAATCATGAATATTGCGGCACTGCGTCCATTCGTTGCCAGAACACTTCGTGCGCAGGTCGGGGCACGGGCGCGGCCCGAACATTACCCCGCTCCATACGCCATGATCGACCTGTGGCAGGCACACGGCGCTGCCGATCAGGCTTACGTCGCGGAAGCAGAGTCCTTTGCACGCCTGATGCAGACTGAAACCTCCCGGAATCTCGTCCGGGTTTATTTTCTGCAGGAACGATTGAAACACACTGCAGACAAGACACAGGTGTCGGTTTCGAACGTACACGTTGTCGGCGCAGGCATTATGGGCGGTGATATAGCAGCCTGGTGTGCCCTGCGCGGTTTGACCGTGACGTTGCAGGACCGAGAAATGAAGTACATTCAGCCGGCACTGGATCGTGCTGCGAAGCTATTCGCAAAGAGGCATTCGGATCCGGTTGAAGAAGCGGCCACACGCGCGCGCCTGACCGCTGATGTTGACGGCAATGGTGTCGCCGCCGCCGACATTGTCATCGAAGCAATTTTCGAAGACCGTGAGGCCAAACAGGCGCTTTATCGTCAGCTTGAGCCCCGCATGAAGGAACGGGCAATTCTGGCCACCAACACCTCAAGCATTCCCTTGCAGGAACTCGTGCCTTGCCTTGCACAGCCCGAACGCCTGATCGGGCTGCATTTTTTTAACCCGGTGGCCAAGCTGCCATTGGTCGAAATCGTCCGCGCTGAGTCCTCGGGCAGCGAGTACGTGGAGCGTGGGCTGGCTTTCGCCCGGCAGATCGGCAAGCTTCCCTTGCCATGCCGCAGCCACCCCGGTTTTCTTGTCAATCGAATTCTTGCACCGTACCTGTCCGAAGCACTCGAACTGGCGCGTGAAGGCATCCCGCTTCCCGTCATTGATCAAAGTGCAGTCGCGTTCGGTATGCCCGTGGGTCCGATTGAACTGTCGGATTCAGTCGGCCTGGATATTGCCGCTCATGTGGCCGAGATTCTTGCGCCGGTGATTGGCCGCCCTGTTGCGCCTGAGCTTGAGGCGCTGATTGCCGCCGGCCACCTGGGCCAGAAAACGGGTCAGGGCTTTTATAAGTACCAGGACAACAAGCCCATGAGACCGGAGGGAGGCGATGTCACAGCGGATCACGATGTCTGTGACCGTCTGATTCTTTCGCTGCTCAATGAGGCCGTAATCTGCCTCGATGAAGGTGTGGTCGAGGATTCTGAACTGGTTGACGCCGGCGTGATTTTCGGCACGGGGTTCGCACCATTTCGGGGCGGTCCTCTCCAGTATGCGCGCGACAGAGGAATCAGCGATGTGATCAAAACTCTTGAACGCCTCGCTGCACGCCATGGACCGCGGTTCACGCCGGCACCTGGATGGGGAAAACTGCAGCCCTGATTCCACAATGCCCGTGAAATATGGGTTCCCGAGTCTGTTTACAAGGTCACAGAACACCTGACCATGTTTTAGTTAGAATATGTCCGCCTGTAACCGCGGGATTTAACAATTGATGAATTTTACATGCCCGACAAAGAAATAGACATCGACGCACTACGTCAGTTCAGCCCCCTGGATGGATTGAAGCGGGAAAATATTTCCGCACTCGCAAACAAAATTGAAATACGCCCGCTTGAGACCGGACGCACTCTGTTTCGCGAAGGTGATGCCGAAAAAACAACCTTCTATCTCGTATCAGGAAGCCTCGAGCTGACTGACCAGCACGGCAACACGCAAGTCATCAAAAGTGACTCGGATGAAGCCAGGCACCCGGTGGCACCGACTCTTCCGCGTCGTTACACGGCCAAAGCACTGGAACCGGTCCGCTACATTGCGGTCGATACGGACCTTCTCGATGTCATGCTCACCTGGGACCAGACCGGTGACTACGAAGTCAGCGAACTGCGGGCAAACCAGAATGACATTGAGGGCGGTGACTGGATGACCACGCTGCTACAAACCAAAGCGTTTCATCGAATACCGCCTGCAAATATTCAGGCGATATTCATGCGCATGCAACAGATCAACTGCAAGGCCAATGACCTCATCATCAAACAAGGCGATGAAGGTGATTATTTTTATGCCATCACCAAAGGCAAGTGCACCGTGACACGTGAGACCCCATTGAACAAAGAAGGCATCAAACTGGCCGAACTGCATGCGGGCGACACGTTCGGCGAAGAAGCCCTGATCTCCGAAAGCAAACGCAACGCCACGATTACGATGCTGACCGATGGCTCGGTCATGCGCCTGGGCAAACAGGACTTCAACACGCTTCTGAATGAACCCATGATCGACTGGGTTGATTATCAGGAAGCCAAACGTATCGTGCTGGAAGGCGGCCAATGGCTTGACGTAAGGCTGCCGAGCGAATTCGAAGCCTCGCGGGAATCCGACGCTATTAATATTCCTCTCTATTTCATCCGGCTGAAGCTGAACATGCTTGATCCCGATGTAACCTATGTACTTTGCTGCGATACGGGTCGGCGCAGTTCGGCCGGTGCATTCATTCTTAATGAACGCGGATTTGATACGCGGGTATTAAAAGGCGGATTGAATATGTCCGAGCTGACGCTAACCTGAGCTGCGAAAATTCAGTGCTTCACATGGTATGGGTCGGTTTATCACCGCCCAGCGCGCCGGCCAGATAGTTTTCGATTTTCTTTTGTGTGGTCCCGCCATCCTGATCGCTGAACTGAACGCCGATACCCGAAGTCCGTTTCCCCTGCGCACCTTTGGGCGTTAACCAGATCACCTTGCCGGCAACCGGAATTTTTTCGTCTTCGCCCATCAGGTTCAGCAGCATGAAAACTTCATCGCCGAGTTTATAGGTGCTGCTGGTGGGTATAAACAGCCCCCCGTTCTGCACGAACGGCATATAAGCCAGATACAAGGCGCTCTTGTCCTTGATGGTGAGAGTCAGTAATCCCGGTTTCGCCATGTCAGGGGCCCCTACCCGTTTTGCAATCCGCCGTACCAGCGGCTCAACAGAGTCATCCAGTTCAAATCCATATTGATTCCGGTGCCCCGCAAGCGGCGTAATTCGCCGATCTCCTGCAAGTAACTGAATCGGGCATCCATGGTTAGATTTTTTTCCTGACTTTGCAAGTGCCTGAACGAGCTATTTGGTGTTGACTCGATAACCTCGCCGGTGATCAGAGCGCGGAGTTCCGCGCTGGCACGCAGATAAAGCCAGGCCAGGCAGCGCTCACCATCGCGACGAGCCCATCTCTGAGCCACAACTACAGGGCTGATTTGTCGGTTTATGAGCGCCTGAATATCATTTTCCAGTTCCATCGCTTCTTCGGGAAAGCCGTCCTGCTGGTATTTCAGCGCCGTCAAAGGCGCTCCCCCGGCCAGATCAAGCACCTCGGTCCAGGACACGCCCGCGTACTCACGCTGGAGCCAGTCCAGAGCAGGCGCGCTGGCCGGCAGATTCACGCGCACACGGTGACATCGACTGATCACCGTTGCGGGCAACCGCGAGAGCGCGTCAGTCACAAGCACGATGACCGTGGCGCCGGGAGGCTCTTCGAGCGTTTTCAGCAGGCTGTCCGCAGCCTGCCTGGTCAGCGCCTGCGCCGGTGAAATCAGCGCGAGCTTTGAGCCCTTTTGATAGCTCGTCAGTTGCATGAATTTGATCAACTCGCGGATAGGGTCGATCTTGATGGTGTACTTGCCCGGTTCAGGCTGGACCAGTGTCAGGTCTGCGTGCACAGGCAGCCGTTCTGCATTGAGCAGGTCACCGTCATAAACCTCGGGCGACAGGGGGAATTCATCAATACCCAGTACACGCGCAGCGATCCACAGCGCAAGAAGCCGACGGCCCGTTCCGGCCGGCCCGTGGATCAATATCGCGTGGGGCAACTGATCCCGTGCAAGGGCGCCCTCCAGACTTTGTGCCGGGGCCAGCAACCAGTCAGGTAAGCTATTCATTTATATTATTAAACATATAGTTATTAATATATTCTAAGTATTTGCTTTAATATAATAATCAAGCACATCGTGGATCGAAGCCTGCACTTCACTCAAAGAGCGCGCCGCATCGATCACTTTCATCCGATCCGGTTCCCGCTCCGCAATAGCCCGATAACCCGCCTGTACGCGGCGGAAAAAAGCGCTGTTTTCACGCTCGAAACGATCCGTGACATCCCGCTGCTCCCTTCGCGCATCCACCACCTCCATCGGTGCGTCCAGCAACAGTGTCAGGTCGGGCTTAAGACCCTGTTGCACGAAGTTCTCCAGACTGACTATCGCCTCATGGTCCATGCCTCGCCCACTGCCCTGGTAAGCGAAGCTCGCATCCGTGAACCGGTCGCACACCACCCAATCTCCGCGACTTAGCGCAGGCCGGATCAGATCAGATAAATGAGAAGCCCTGGCCGCAAACATCAACAACAGTTCGCAGCTGTCCGGTACGCTGCCGGGTTCGGAGTCCAGAAGCAGACTTCGGATAGCCTCGGCAAGAGGCGTCCCCCCGGGTTCACGCGTCACCACCACCGCGATTCCGGCTTGCCGGATACAGTCGGCCGTAAAACTGACGTTGGTTGATTTACCGACCCCTTCGATACCCTCAATCGTGATCAGTCGTCCCCTTTTATTCATGGCTCATCAGTCCTGACGTTCCCTCAGGCGGGCGAGATACTGAGCGACCGCCGCATTGTGCTCTTCAAGGGTCCCGGTAAACAAATGACTGCCGTCATCCAGCCCTGTCGCAACGAAGTACAGCGCCGTGCCTTTTGCCGGGTTCATCACCGCTGCGAGGGAGCTTCGCCCGGGTAACGAAATCGGGGTCGGAGGCAGGCCATCTCGCGTATACGTGTTGTAGAGAGTGTCGGTTTGCAGATCCTGACGAGTCAGGTTGCCGTCAAAACGTTCGCCAAGACCGTAGATAACGGTGGGGTCCGTCTGCAGCCGCATACCTTTTTTCAGGCGTCGCTCAAAAACGCCGGCGACCTGCGGTCGCTCCGCATCCAGAGCCGTTTCCCGTTCAACAATCGATGCAAGAATCAGCGCCTGGTAACTGTCGGTCAACGGTATTGCCGGCGCTCTTTGCGCCCAAAGCGTCTCCAGCTGAGTCTGCATCAGCACATGAGCCTGCTGCAGAAACTCAATATCCGTCGTGCCTTTAGGAAAATGATAGGTGTCTGGAAAAAACTGTCCTTCAGCATGTGCGACGGGTAATTCGAGGGCAACAGCAAGCTTTGCCGGTGATCGGCCCTCGAAGGTTGATCTGATTGCCGTATGCTGCCGGAGCGCATCCAGCAGTTCGGGCACCGTCCAGCCTTCGACGACCGTCAGCGAATGCAGCTTGACGCGGCCCGATACCATCTGTTCGAGCAGTTGACGAGGGGTAGTCCCGCGCTGAAAAACATATTCGCCGGCCTGGATGCGTTCTGCCTGCCCCGACATTCGGCCATACAGGCCAAACAACCGCGGGTATTGCAGCAAGCCCTCATCGGCAAGTTCTTGTGCGACCTTCGTCATGGAACTGCCGCCCTGCACGTCCAGGCGATAGCTGTCACCGCCGATATCCAGTGGTGTACCAAGGTAGCGGACGAACCACAGCGCTGTCAGCGCCAACAGGCCCAGGCCGATGAATACGCCGATCACGGCGCGTCGCATCACAGCCGGCACTCCGAAATACCCGCAGAGGCCAGCACTGCCATCAGGCGGCGCGTGACCGGCCCGACCGCATAGCCGCGGTCTTCTATACGCCTCACCGGCCAGATACCGAACTGACTATTGGACAGAAAAACTTCCTCCGCATCGTACAGGGTCTGTGCCGTGATATCGGTTTCAACGCAATTCAGCCCCAGCTGCGCAGCCTGCTCACTGATCAGCCGCCGCATCACGCCCCTGACACCGGCACAGCTCAGATCAGGTGTGCGCAAACCGTCTTCAGACACTACAAAGAGATTGCTCATCGTACCGCAAATGAACAGGCCGTCAGTGTTACGCATCAATCCTTCGTAAATTTCCGGGTCGCTCCACTCGGATCGTGCCAGCACCTGCTCGAGGCGGCCAAGCGTCTTGAGACCGGCTGTAGCCGGGTTAGAACTGATCGCAGTGCGACACTCGCAGACTCTCACCCCGTTTTCCCAGGCATCGGTTGCGGGCGGTTGAACGGCGGTCACGCCAACGATCCGGGTAGGATGCACGACTTGCGGTGCAGCGTACCCACGCGGGCCGGTGCCCCGCGTCAACAGCACTTTGAGGATTCCATAAACCTGTCCGGCTGCCAGGGTGTCGATTTCCTGTCTTAACTGCGACAGATCGACCGGGATGGACAATCGGCTGCAGCCTTCGGTCAATCGTTGCAGGTGATACTCGACGAGGCGTGCCCGCCCTTCACGCACGGCGATGGTTTCAAATAACCCATCAGCATAAGTCAGCCCGCGGTCGGTGACCCCGACAGTGTCATCTGGTTGCCCGTTTATCAGCCAGTGATACGACACTATTGTAATGCCAGAAGGAGGCCTTTGGCTTTTGCACGGGTCTCTTCCAGCTCAAGTCCAGGTACGGAATCGGCGACAATGCCACTGCCGGCTGCAACAGACAATTCGCGACCGATAATCACCATGGTGCGGATCAGAATATTAAAGTCGGCGCTGCCATCCCGATTGATATAGCCCATAGACCCCGTGTAGAAGCCACGTGGCCTGCCCTCCAGTTCATGAATGATTTCCATGCATCGTACCTTGGGGCAGCCTGTAATGGTGCCGCCCGGAAATACCGCGCGAATCATGTCACCCGGACTCGCAGAAGGCCGCAGTCGGCCAATCACATTCGAGACGATATGATGAACGTGTTCATACGATTCAACGGCCATGAATTCGTTCACCTCTATACTGCCGGCCTGGCAGATCCTGCCCAGATCATTGCGCTCCAGATCAATCAGCATCACATGTTCAGCGCGTTCTTTCGGATGATCCAGCAACTCTTTGCGGCTCGGCGCATCAAACCCGGGGTCCGGATCACGCGGTCGCGTGCCCGCAATCGGGCGCGTTTCTACGACTGAACCACGCGCCGTCACAAGCCTTTCTGGTGAAGAACTCACGAGAGCAAAGTCCTGACAAACAACAAGGCCGGCAAAAGGAGCGGGATTTGCGAGCCTGAGACGGCGGTATAAGTCTGCGGGGGTCACATCTGGCCGCAGCCGGCCCCGCCATTCCCGCGATAAATTTGCCTGGAAAATATCGCCGGCTGCAATATGCTTTTTGGCGGTTTCAACGGCGGCCAGAAATCGAGCGGGGTCTTCTTCGCGTATTGCACCGTCCAGTACGGTATTAATTTGTCGCACGGACGGCACGATGCGGGCGAGATCCTTTTGCACCATGCGCAAACACATTTCGTAACCCCGCTCAGCGACGATCCATGCTTTATGATCGAATCGGTCACGAATCACCGCCACCGGCACCCGCACTGCGACCGCAGCAGGCAGTCGCGTATCGGGGGTCAACGCAAGTTTCGGCTCGACTTCACCGGCCAGTTCATAGCTGAGCAAAACAAACCAGCCGCCGTAAAACGGTATCGGTTGTTTAGGGGACTGCGCCGAACCCAGTTCACGCCACCAGTCGTCAAGTGATGTCAGAAAACCTGTCGGTTGTTTGCCATGATGCCCGGTCAGTTCGGAATTCGGATCCAGGCGGAGCGATTCTTTGGGAAAAGCGAAAAGGATATCGAAGCGACCCTGGTCGGTTCCGCTGGCCGCGCTTTCGAGCAAGAAAGGATAGCGCTTCGGCTCCAGATCATGCAGATCAAGCGGATCAAAATCGAAGGAGATTTCAGTAAGTTCTAATGCTGCGCCTGAGGTCGCCATGGCAGATAAACCCGGCATTTGACTGAGGCCATAGCCCAATCTAGATTTTGGTAATGACCAGGCTCCCGTTGGTTCCGCCGAAACCAAAAGAATTACTGACCGCTGCATCAATAGGCATCTTGCGCGCCTCATTAGGCACGTAATCCAGATCGCATTCGGGATCGGGATTATCCAGGTTAATCGTCGGTGGTGCGATCTGGTCACGTATTGCGAGCACACAGAAGATCGCCTCAATGCCGCCGGCCGCACCGAGCAAATGACCCGTCGTGGATTTCGTTGAGCTGATGGCGAGTTTCTCGGCATGACTGCCGAATACCTTGCGGACCGCCCGGGTCTCGGCCGCGTCACCAAGCGGTGTCGACGTGCCATGAGCATTGACGTAATTCACGTCACTCGGCGCAAGCCCTGAATCTTTCACAGCCGCTTCCATGCACCATGCAGCGCCCTCGCCGTCGGCGGGCGGTGCCGTGATGTGGTGCGCATCTGCGCTCATGCCAAAACCCGCGATTTCAGCCAGTATGTTCGCCCCGCGCGCCTTGGCTGCCTCGTATTCTTCGAGCACCATGGTTGCTGCGCCGGCGCTGAGCACGAATCCGTCACGGTCACGATCCCACGGACGGCTTGCCACTGTGGGGTCATCATTACGCGTGGATAAGGCCCGTGCGGAACAAAAGCCACCCAGACCGAGTACATTCATCGGGTCTTCAGCGCCGCCGGCAACAATCGCATCGGCGTCGCCGTAGGCAATCATTCTTGCCGCTATACCGATACTGTGTGTTGCTGTCGTACAGGCTGTTACCAGGGCAATATTCGGCCCTTTGAAGCCATGCTGGATGGAGACGTGACCGGAGACCATATTGATGATGCTTCCCGGCACAAAAAACGGGGAAATCTTTCGCGGCGAACCCGACTCCATATACTTGCGGTGATTGTTTTCAATCGTACCGATGCCGCCGATGCCGGATCCTACCGAAACGCCGATTCGATGTGCCGGGTATGCGTCTGTCGAAAGCCCGGCGTGTTGAACAGCACTTGCAGCCGCGGCGATCCCGTAATGCATGAACCGATCAATTTTGCGCGCCTCTTTGGCAGGCATATAATCGGTGATATCAAAATCCTTGATGCAGCCGCCAAAGCGTGTTGAAAAATCGCTGACATCAAAATTGCTGATGGGTCCGATACCGGAGTGCCCGGCGATCACATTTGTCCATGCAGTTTCGAGTTCATTGCCGACAGGCGAAATAATGCCCATGCCGGTGACGACAACACGCCGCTTGGTCATAACGCTATCTCGTAACAAACGGGCCGGACTATCCCGGCGCCGCGGTGAGCGGCCAGCTCAGGATGCCTTGGGGCGCTTGTTGATATAGTCAATGGCTTGTTGAACGGTAGTGATTTTTTCCGCATCTTCGTCCGGAATTTCGATCTCGAACTCTTCCTCAAGCGCCATTACGAGTTCAACCGTATCCAGCGAATCGGCACCAAGATCATCGACAAAGGAAGCTTCATTCGTGACTTCATCTTCTTTCACCCCGAGTTGTTCCGCGACGATGTTTTTAACCTGTTCCTCAATGCTGCTCATGTTCGCTTTTTCCTCTCAATAAAGCGGATTTAAGTAAGGATCTTTTCAGATCCCGGATTCGCTGGTGGCGTATTTTAAGGGAATACCAACGGGCAATCTACCATAGCGGCCAGCCTGCGTGAGCCAGCCGGAATCAGGTCGCTAAATCATGTACAGGCCGCCGTTAATGTGCAGGGTGTCGCCAGTGACGTACCCGCCGGCCGGCCCGGCCAGAAACAATACCGCACCGGCCACATCTGATACGGAACCCAGTCTTTTCAGGGGTATCTGGCCGGTGAGATCGCCCGGCTGGTCCTCACTCAGATCGGCCGTCATATCCGTCTGAATGAAGCCCGGCGCGACAACGTTCACCGTGATTCCGCGGGAACCTACTTCACGCGCCAGAGATTTGCTGAATCCGATGATACCGGCCTTGGCCGCCGCATAGTTCGACTGCCCGGGGTTGCCCATCACGCCGACGACCGAGGCAATATTGATGATTCGCCCCCGGCGAGCCTTCATCATACCGCGCAGAAAGGCCTTGGACATGCGAAAAACCGAGGACAGGTCGGTTTCGATAGTCTCGTTCCATTGTTCGTCGGACATGCGTAAAAGCAGGTTATCGCGGGTAATGCCCGCATTGTTGACCAGAACGGTAACCGCGCCTTCGTGCTCGGTAATGTTCTTGTGCAGAGCCGCTACCGATTTGCCATCGGCAACATCAAGCACTGCTCCCCGGCCGGTGATGCCCAGCTCGTTCAGGCGTTTGCTGATCGACGCCGCTCCTTCAGGTGTTGTCGCCGTACCGATCACGCTCGCTCCGGCCTGACCAAGAACGTCCGCGATTTCAGCGCCAATGCCGCGTGAAGCACCGCTGACCAGCGCTACGTCGCCATCGAGTGAAAAATTTTTAAGAATCGAATCCATGCCTGTATATTGCGACACCGTGTGATGTGGGCCCGGATTATAACCGCGTCCTCAAAAGTCGCCAGAGATAACGCCCCAGCACAGCGATAATCCCGCCGGCAGCACCCCACAGGTGTGCGTCGGTGATCACGGCACCACCGACGACCTCGGCCGACAAAGGCATTTCACCGTATACCTGCTCCCAGAGCAGCTTGATGCCAACGCCTGTCAACAGCCATTTACCCAGATCGATGCCGGCAGCTATCCAGCTTACCGCGCCTATTATGAACAGCCCGTGAAGCGAGCCTGACAAACCGACCACCCAGAATACCTCCGGGTTGAAAAGATACAGGCCAAGATGGCAAACGAGCGTGCAAATCAACAGGTCCAGCGCCCAGGCCGGTGCGCTTCGCTCTTCCCCGAAAAGCCACCCCATGATCAATAACGCGCAGGCGTTGAGGAGCAGATGCCGCCACCCCAGGTGGACGAACCCGGCGGTGACGAGTCGCCACCATTGGCCGTCCGCAACGGCCAGCCGCTGATACTGCAAAAGTTCGCGCCATGGCTCGGGTAAAGCCTGCAGAATAACCATCACGAGGGTTAACACGATCGCGCCGGAGAAACCCGGAGAGAAGGAAAAAAGCGAAATTCTCGCGTTATTAGTCGGTAACGGCACTTTGCTATAATCCCATCGACTTTGGATCGGTTGTACGCCAACCGCTAATCGCTGTTATCTTGTGGCTGGCCGCTGACTGTTCAAACGCGGCGCATCATCTCAAATTCACGGGTTATTTGCATGAAATCAGGAAAACTCCTAAAGCCTCTCCAGACGCAGCACGGCTTTACGCTTATCGAAATCATGGTCGTGGTGGTCATTCTGGGCATACTGGCTGCCCTTATTGCGCCCAATGTGATCAGTCGCATTGACGATGCACAGATCACCAAGGTCAAACAGGATATACGGGCACTGGAAAGCGCACTGAAACTCTACCGGCTTGATAACTTCCGCTACCCTGATACGGAAGACGGACTCGAAGCGCTGGTAACGCCTCCGAGCGATCCGAATGCGAATTGGCCGGCCGGCGGCTACCTGGATCGTCTGCCGAGAGACCCGTGGGACCGCCCCTATGTTTATCTTTACCCGGGAAACCAGGGTGAAATCGATATCTATTCCCTGGGCCGGGACGGCCAGCAGGGCGGCGAAGGTCTCGACGCAGACTTCGGCAACTGGACACTCAACTAGGACATCCAGCGACGGATTCCTGCGCCGGCCCCCCGCTGGTTAAAGCAGGACCTCGCCATTGAAAGTATTTGCCAGATCATCCGGATTTTCACTGCTGGAAATGCTGGTGGTGGTATTTATCATCGGCATTCTGGTTACGATGGCAACCCTGTCAATCGGCACCACCGGCGGCGACCGGGAACTCGACCAGGAAGTGGAGCGTCTGCAGGCTCTGATCGGCCTTGCGGGAGAAGAAGCACTCATGCAGGGACGCGAACTCGGCTTGAGGTTTTATCCCGACCATTACGAATTTTCCACCGAGAGCTGGGAGACCACAGAAGTCGAGGAAATCACCACCACCGTCGCGAAATGGCGTCTGCTACAGGGCGATGAAATGCTGAAAACCCGGAATTTTGCAACGGATATCGTCATCGAACTGATGATTGATGACCGCAATGTCATCTTGAAAAACAAACCCGAGAAAAAGAATCAGCAAAAAAATGGCGAGAGCGAAGACGAAGACGACGACTACGAACCACAGATTTTTATTTACTCCAGTGGCGATATCAGCCCGTTTTCCATTCGCATGCGCCGGCGCTTCAACGACGAGGGGCTGACCCTTACAGTCGAAGGTGACGGCTCGAGCGAGCTGGTTCGTGATGAGTACTAGATACGCCTTGCAACAGAAAGGCTTCACACTGCTGGAAGTGCTTGTGGCGCTCGCCATCATCGGCCTTGGCATGGTCGCCGTGTTCAGTCAGTTAAATCAGTCCCTGCTCGCAGCCAGTCGCCTGCGCGACAAGACGCTTGCGAGCTGGATCGCCCTGGACCGCATTACTGAATTACGCGTCACCAAAACTTTTCCAAAAGTCGGCGAGAGCAGCGACGAAATAGAGATGGCGAACATGAACTGGTTCTATACGATCAAGACAGTGCAGCTCTCGGATACGATTCGCCGACTGGACGTCAGTGTGAGCTTCGCGGATACGCCCGGTTCTGTTCTCACCACCGTCAGTGGCTTTGTCGGCCAGCAAGACACACTATCAGCGTCATCAGCCACCGCAGGCTGGCCGCTGATGGACGAGAATCTGAGCGAGGGGGTCGTCCGGTGATCAATCACGAAGCATCACCAGGGCGATATCGCGCAGGCTTCACGCTGATTGAATTGCTCGTCGCCATGGCAATTTTTGCGGTCATCAGCGCGCTGGCGCTCGGTGGGCTCAGCACGCTCGTGACTCAGCAAACGCTGGCCAAGGCAGAGATGATCGAGCTGGCCAACCTCCAGCGAACTATCAGGATGATGACCGGGGATTTTGCGCAGCTTTCACCCCGGATGGTGAGAGATACACTGGGACGCAGTACGGAACCTTACCTTTCCAGCTACGGAGCCGGGGATTACCTGGTTCGCTTCACACACGGCGGCTGGCGGAACCCTGCGAGGTTTCCGCGCGGCAGTCTCCAGCGTGTCCAGTACCGCATAGAAGACGAAAAACTGTTGCGAGAGTACTGGCCCGTACTCGATCATCCGCTGGGAATGGAACCCAGAAGCCAGACGCTGATTGATGGTGTCGAAGAAGCAAAGATCGAGTACCTCGACGAAGATCAGAACTGGCATGAACAATGGCCGCCACTCGCGCAGACCGGGGCAACAAGCCCGCCCCGCCCTCTGGCCGTCAGAATAAGCCTGACATTTGCAGACTGGGGAGAAATTGTACGGCTCGTGGAAATTGTCCAGTGACGAAGCTCAACAGCAAAACGCCGGCTAAACAAAAAGGCATCGCCGCGATTACGGCAATGCTGGTGGTGACCATCGCGACGATGCTGATCTGGGAACTCATCTGGGAGCTGAATCTGAATGTGCGCCGGACCGAGAATTTGTTTTTACGCGACCAGGCCACACATGGTGCACTGTACGCTGAGCTTTTTGCCTCACAAATTCTGCGGGATGATCTGACTGATTCGCCGGACAGCAAGACGGATCACCCGGGCGAGAACTGGGCAAAAAATCTTCCGGCCGTGCTTTTTGAAGGCGGATCGATGGACGGCCGCCTCGAAGACATGCAGGCACGATTCAATTTAAACAACCTGGTCAGCCTGAACGGTCAGCCGGATCCTGTCGCCGTGGCACATTTTCGCCGCCTTCTCACAGTGCTGGATCTCTCCCCTGACCTGGCCGATACCGTGCTGGACTGGCTTGATCCGAATCAGGTACCGGAGAATTTCGGGGCTGAGGACGGTATCTATACGTCCAGGACGCCACCTTATCTTTCAGCTAATTTCTGGTTCATCACCACGTCCGAACTTCTCGCGGTCGAGGGCGTCGATTGGGATGTCTATGAGCGACTCGAGCCGTTTGTCACGGCACTGCCTGTCGCAGCGCAGGCGCGACCCATTAATATCAACACCGCTTCTGCGGAGATTCTGGCGTCATTATGGCCGGGGGTCACGGTCGAGCAGGCTGCAGCGTGGCAAGGTACGGTGTACGAAAATACGCAGGAGTTTCTCGATGTCGTGAAAAGCGATGTCAGCCCGGACGGTCAACCCGATCTGGCTGCAATGACGCCCTACCTGGATTTGGGAAGCAGCTATTTTCGCCTGAACGTGATTGTGTCACTTGGCACTAACCGTCTGTCTATGTACAGTCTGCTGGAACGCGGTACCGACGGCAGCGTGACGCCACGGCTAAGATCCTTTGACGCGGCCTGAACAGATGACCGAACACCTTGTAATTCGAATTAATGATGTCACGCCCGATGTTGCCGAGTGGGTTCTCGTCAATGATCTGGGTGCGCAACTCTCGCGCCCGCAGCAAGGCAGTCTTGCCGAGGCCTCAACAATTGCATTCGGTAAAAAAGTCAGCGTGCTTGTGCCTGCCGCTGAAGTTCTGCGTACCTCGGTGGACCTGCCCGTTCGCAGTACGACGAAACTGCTGCAGGCACTTCCGTTTGCGATGGAAGAACAGCTTGCGGAAGACGTGGAAGTGCAGCATTTTGCAGTAGGCAAACGCGATGCTGCCGGGCGCATACCGGTCGCCGTGGTCAGGAACGCACAAATGTCCGACTGGATGCAACGGCTTGCCGATGCGAATCTGGAGCCCGCCGGTCTGTTCTCGGACGGAGAGGCGTTAGGCGACATCCCCGGCACGGCAATTTTGTTGATCGAAACAGATTACGCCACGCTTCGCGAACCCGACGGTAATATCACGACCATCGACTGTGACAATCTCCAGGCCATCCTGGAGCTATGGCTGGCATCCCGTCAGGAAGATACGGAAGACTCCGATGTCGCCAGGCCGCTGCATTTTCTGATTTATGCCGATCATGATGCCCATGACAAACACGCCGGTCTGACGGCCTGGCTCACCGACCAGATTGCGATGGTCGATGAAAAATTACTGCCCGACGGTCCGTTGCCACGAATGGCTTCCCAGGCGGCAACCCACCCCGGCATCAACCTGCTGCAGGGCGATTATGCGTCCAAATCGAATTTTGCTGTTTTCTGGCCGGCATGGCAGATTGCCGCCGCGTTACTGATCTGTTTTCTTGGCATCTTCATCGGCGTAAAAGGCGCTGAACTGATTCGGCTCAATCGTCAGGTCAACGCGCTGGACAGCTCTATCGAACAGGCCTTTCGTTTTACATTTCCGGAAGTACGTGAGGTCGTTGACGCAAGAAGTTTACTCGACAGTAAATTGCGATCATTGACTGGCAAGCGACCGGCAGCAGGAAGTGCCGGTTTCCTTGATACGCTGAAAATTATTGCCGACTCTCTCTCGAAAACAAAAGATGCTGACCTTGAAGCGCTGAACTATCGCTCTGGCGTCATGGATTTGCGCATACGTACGGCGAATGTCGAAATTCTCGATCAGATACAGAAAGGGGTCAGCGAATCTGCAGAACTGACCGCTGAAATTCAGTCGGCTAATGCCGACGGCGATGCAATTCTGGGCAGGCTGCAAGTCAAGAGTTCCGGGAACTGATAGCGATCATGAAAGAATGGTTTGCAGAACTCGCCCCCAGAGAACGCATGCTGATGATTGCAGCCGGTGCGCTGACCGTTGTAGCGCTGGTGATTGTGCTCGGTATTCGTCCGCTGTTCACGAATGCCAGTCGCGCCGAACAGCGCGTCTCGGACAAACAGGCCATTCTGCTTGAGCTCGATCAACTGGCCTCGCGACTGGGTCCGGGCGGCGGCAATGGCGCCGGTCAGGCACGCGATAGCGGGCAGTCACTCGTGGTACTCATTGATCGCAGCACTCGTTCAATGGGGTTATCCGACTACGTGAAAAGGAATCAACCTGAAGGCAAGACAAGTATCCGCCTTCGATTTGAAAATGCGCCGTTCGATACGCTGATTAAATGGCTGAACCAGATCAGCAACCAGCATGGTCTGAGCGCGATTTCAGTGAATATTGATCCGGGACAGGCCACAGGCCGTGTAAACTGCAATCTGATTCTGACCCGTCCCGGTATATAGTCGCCAATGAAAACACCACGCACCTTAGTGGCAACCGGTGTTGCCTGCTTCCTGCTTTTTTTGCTGGCCGGGATTCCCGCTTCCTTGATCACGGACCGTCTGGCATCAGACACTGAGCGATTCGAAGGTGTATCAGGGACCATCTGGAGCGGAGAAATTCGCTCATTAAACCTCGCGGGAATCAACCTGCGTGACGTTCGCTGGAACCTTCAGGGGCTGCAGCTGCTTCTGGGACGCGCCGCCCTTGATATTGATGCCCGCTTACCCGGAGGCACGGCAAAGGGCACAGTGGCCATCGGCCTGACCGGCTCAATTACGGCCAGCGCCTTTGAGGTCAGCACGGCCGTTGAAGCGTTTGCAGACGTTTTAAAGCTCCCTCAGGTGGGGGGCCGGCTGATGATTCAGATTGAAAACCTGTCCATCCACGATGCATGGCCGAAAGAGATCGTTGGCACTGCGAATATTTCCGGTTTTCCATTGCTGCCGGACGGCACCGCGCCCGGATCCTTTCAGGTCACTTTTCTTCCTGACGCTGTCGGCGAGAACGGCCGACTCCGCGGCGAAATCAAAGACCTTGATGGACCACTGGAGGTCAATGGCACGGTGGAACTTACGCCGCCGGGAAATTATGAACTTCGCGGCCGCGTGAGAGCGCGTGGTGACGCGCCCTCCGATCTCATCAACGGTCTGGCCCTGCTCGGTCCGGTCGATGCCGGTGGCCAGCGCGAGTTCAGTATCGCCGGCTCAATTTGACGCGCCGTCGCTGTACTCATCAACGTCAACTTCCTGAAAGACTTTCAGCAAAGGATAGTACAGCGCGGTTTTGATCGGTCTTTCTTCCTGATCTGCAATCGCATCACGATACTGCCTGAGTTGCGGGGCATGTCGTTCCGCTTCGCTGTGAAGAAAGTCATCCAGCTTACCCCCCGTGTGGCTGCTGGTTTTGTAATCAATAATCCAGCGGTAACCGTTTTCGCAAACGAACGTGCGATCAATCACCACGGTGGCGAAACCTCCTGGCTCAGATACGGTGACAGGTAATTCACAGGACGCTTCGGCATGATCGGCGGACAATATCCAGCGTCCGGAATCATCGGTGACTGTATTGATCAGCGCTTCCGTAACGCGATCTGTGGCGCGCACCAGGTCTGCACGCCCCGTTCCCAGGCGCAGCAACGAACGCTCGAAGCGGCCTCTGGCGGCTTTAATTTCATGCTGATCAAACTTGTCCAATCCTTTTTCGCCAATTTCCTGCAGCCAACGATGCGCGACGGTGCCCACGTGCATTGCCCAGCGGCTCGCCCACTCATATTCGATGGCTTGATATTCACGCGCTGCATTATCTTCACGACAGGCCCGGATTGATAACGGCGGCTCCGGCAGCGCCCAGTTCAGTGGCAGACGTCGCAACCGGACCTCTCGCCATTGATAAGATTTTTCTTTTTTACCGGCAGCCACCGGAATTTCGGGATTCTCAGTTGCGACTTGTCTGACAAGGCTATCTTCAACAACAGGCCACAATCGGGCGAGTAAAGACCCTTTGATCGGATTCACCAGAGACCCTTCTTCGTCCTTTGCCAGCTGCGCAAATAAATGAAGCCGCTTTTTTGTGCGGGTTGTGGCAACGTAAAGTAACCGGTCCAGCTCAAAATTTGCCTGCCGGCGGCTAAAGCGCCAGAGCAATTCATAAATCAGGTCCTTATCGACGCCCACCGGCCGGGACGGCGCAAAAACCAGTGGTGAATGCTCACCGGCGTCTGCAATCTCGTGCCAGAGCAACAGCGGTTTGTCATCGGACCGTGTGCCATATCCCAGTCCGGGTAAAATGACCGTATCAAACTCCAGGCCCTTGGCCTTGTGTATGGTCATTACCTGAACACGTGCATCCGAACCGCCGCGAGTGATAGGACGATTGCGCAGACACTCCCGTAATTCGGCACCGTCAGGACAATCTTCACCCGCCTCAACAGTATCGAGAATATCCAGATAACGGTCGACCAGTTCCAGGTCTGATTGTTCTTCAACAGTTGCCGGGCCACCCAGACGAAGCCATGACAGTTCAACGCGGTCGCGAAGACTTCCACGTCGCCCCATCGAGTCGGACATCGCCTTGCTCATCCGTGCAACACGATGCTGACCATCGCTGCTGAGCGCGGAGCATTGCGATTCGTCATTGAGCAGTTCCCAGACACAACGCTTATGATCATGGCCCGCCAGGCGTTGAAGGTCATTCAGTGACAGGCCGCACCACGGCGCTCGCAGTACCGCAAGCCAGGCCAGACGATCGCCGACGTGTGTCAGCGCACGAGTCAGGGCGAGCAGATCCTGCACCACGGATTGTTCCTGAAGCGTTTCCATGTCCGGCCCGACAAATTCGATGCCCGCCACCCGAAGCGCCCGGGTAATGATGTCTGCGTGCCGGCGGCTGCGAACCAGTATGCCGACGGTCTCCAGGGGCCAATCTTCGCGACACTGCTCAATAACAGCCACAATGTCCTGTGCCTGAAGTTCATCCTGCCCCATTGGCACGGTGTGCCAGCGAACCCGGGCCGACTGATCCGTGCCTTTAAACGGCGTGCCTGGCGCAAAACTCACGGCGCCGCTGATCCGATCTTCTCTGGCCGGCAACAGCTTGCCAAAAACATCGTTGACCCAGTCAACAATAGTGCTGTCGCTGCGAAAATTCGTTTCCAGCCGAAGAAATTCAAGGTCGACTGTGCCGATGCCATCCTCGCGTGCCTGCAAATACAGTCCCACCTCGGCCTCGCGGAACCGGTAAATTGACTGCATCGGGTCTCCCACCAGAAAAAGCGTTCGCCCGTCATCGCGTTCCCAGCCGCCGGTCAGTCGCTGCAATAACTCGAACTGGGAGCGGGACGTGTCCTGAAATTCATCCAGAAGTAGGTGTCGAATTCTGTAATCCAGCACCAATCCAAGCTCTGTCGGCTGATCATCCTCCCCTAACGCAGCCAGTGCCTCCTGAGCAATTTCAGTGAAATCGGTTTCATTGCGCTGTGCGAAAACCTGTTTAAGTTCGGCAACCAGAACCGGCAGCGTCTTGAGCATCGCCTCCAGCACGCGCCATTGCGCGTCCGGGTATTCGGGATCAGGAAGATCCGCTATTTCCGATAAGGCTTCATCGAGCGCCGGCACGGCAGTCAGTTCGGCGATCAGCGACAGCACCTGGTCTTTCATCACTTTATTGCCTGGCGGAAAACCCTGGTTTTTATTCACGGTTTTGCGCCAGCTGCCTGCTTGCGTCAGAAATACCGCCGTGATCCCGCGCCACAGATCCAGCTGTTCAGCTGACGCCGCCGGAAATTCTGTTTGCCCGGCCCAGGCTGCAATCGAACTTTGTGCGTCGGTCACTCGCATCTGTTGTGCAGCGTAATTAAGCATCTCGATGATGGGCGCCTGAAAAGAAACCGGTATTTTTGCTGCGATTTCTGCAAGTATGCTGTCAATCAGCCATGCCAGATTGCGTTCAAGCTGCACACGAAATCCGGGGGCCCCCTCCGGCAGACCTGTGCCGATCTGGCGCAGCCACTGATCCCGGCGCCATAGCATCTGTGCCAGCATGGCCTCAAGACGCTCTGCGCGATTATCACAATGGAGCAGCAATTCGACGACTGCTTCAGCGACGGAGTCATCACCGTCAATCCAGCTGATTGTTCTGCGTGCCGCTTCCCGGTACAGCGGCTCGGAATCGTCCGTGATGCGATTCACTGAGGTGAATCCTGCACTGAGCGGCGTTTGCGAACTCAAGGCACTGTTGACGGCATCCAGCGTGCTGATCCGTAACCGTCCGGGCTGCTCCAGAAGTCCCCAGCCCTGTTGACGGTCGCGACCGAGCACCTTTCGAGCAAGCTCGTAACCGGTTTTAAGATGCGGTTCTGCGGGCACTGCACCGGCAGATGCGTTATCAAGCGCCGCAAAGACTCGCGCGCGCATTTCTGCGGCCGCCTTGCGGGTAAACGTCACGGCCAGAATCTCTTCGGGCTGGTCAACGACCGCCAATAGCGCCAGGTAGCGCTGAATCAATAATTCCGTTTTACCCGAACCTGCCGGCGCCTGAACGAGAAACGATGCGGATAACTCGAGCGCCCGGCGCCGGACAGGCTCATCAGCAACGCGATGTGCCGGCCCGGTCACGTAGCGCCTCCGGCCTCGATAATTCCTTTATCGTGCACCCGAACCAGCATGGTGAAATCTCCATCAACAGGTTTCAGTTCACCGATATCAAATCGACAATCGCCGTCAGCAAATTCAGTGGCCAGTGCCGCAAGTACCTCGTGCCAGTGCCGTACCAGATCCTCCCAGGTCTGGATATCGCCGCCGCCAAAGCGCTCAGCCTTTTGAATCTCTCTGAAGCCAAACTGCCTTGAGCCGACGCCCCGGACGCGAACGCCGTCCTGATTTAACAACACAACGGCGATGCCCTCTGCCTGGCCGACGGTGGCCGCGTACAGCGGCAATTGCGGTTCCTTTGGTCGGCTGCTCTTCCAATCCGACAGCGAAAACTTCTGGCTGGTTTTGTAATCCAGCACCAGGCAACCTCCATCAGCGAAACGATCCAGCCGGTCCTGTCGCAGCTGAAGCGTCAGCGGTCCGATCTCGACCTTGATTGAAACTTCTCTACCCTGAATGACAAAATCATCCCGGGCCTTATCCAGCGCGATCAGTTCAAGCAAAAGCCCCTTTAATCTTTCCTTCTCCAGGTCAGCAAGCCGGCCTAACAAACGGTTGCCGGCCGGGACATGCTTGATAATGGCATCTGTGACAGACTGATCGATGAGGTTTTTCAATACTGATTCGGGCATTTTGATCAGCGATTGCTGATCGTCGAATTGCCCGTAAAAAAGCTCAAGTGCATCATGCGCAATATTTCCCCGCGTCAGAGCATTGATCCCGAAAGACGGACTGGGCATCTCTTCGGCCCCCAGTCGCAGCTGAAAAAAAGCCCTGGCAGGGCACTGTGACTGGTGTTTAAGCAGGCTGCTCCCGCCCCGTATCGTTTCGCCATCAGTCAGTGCCGGCGCAGAATCACTTTCGAGAATCTCGAGCTCACGCTGCCAGTAAATACGATCGCGGTAACTCTCCGCTTCCGCAGCCGGCAACTCGTCTGTCGTCATTTCCGGCAAGGCAAGCACCGCCGGACTTGGAATCAATATTTCCTGATCGCGTGATTTGGGCCAGCTCGCAATCATTATCGGTGCCGCCTGCCTGAGGCTGTCGAACAGGCGTGAAGCAAGTTCGCAGTGTTTGACCGGAGAAGCTTCCGGAATGCCGGCCTCGCGTTGCAGAAACAACGGTATCAGCGGACTGGTTCGAGCCGGTGGCGGCCAGACATCGGCAGTCATACCGCAGATCCATATGGCATCGAAATTCTGCCCCTGCGCTTCACGCAGACTCATAATCTGAACCGCATCCATGCGACCTTCCGGCTGAAAGCGCCGTTCCCGCGCCATCGCGTCCAAAGTCCGTAGTGCTTTCGAAAAACTGATCGTGCCCAGCACCCGGTTGCAGTTCACAAATGATTCGAGCAATTTTTGCCAGGCGCGCACAGCCTGATATTCGTCGCTGGTCAGGCTGCGCTCCGCGGGCCAGCCGATCAAACCCAGCAGGTTATCGAAAAAAGAGACCCAGTGGCCTGGTTCGCGGGGTTTTCCCAACTCTGATCCTGCGCTTAGCATTTGCTCCAGGATGAGTGCGAACTGTGGTGCGCGCACCTGTGCAACGGCGAACAACTCCTGCAAACTGACCTCGCGCTGACTTTTATCGCGAATCCGTATGTCGAGCCGGGCACGAGCCGCGCTTTCGGTTTCACCGCCGTGAAGATACGGTGTTCGCAGAAGTTGCCCGACGCTGCGAAAATCCAGGGCGTCGCCAAGCCATTGCAGCAACAAAAGCGCAACATGCACCGGGCCGGTCTCAACGAGCGTGCGTCCTTGCGAAAGATTAACGGGTAAACGGCCCGTGTCGATCGCTCGCCAGTCCGGCACCAGTTGATCAAGCACTGTTCGGCGCAGATTTTCGCCGTGCTTTTCAATATCCGGAATCAGCACACCAAGCACTTCGGCGTCGGCCTCAAGCATATGCCGACACCATCGCGCCACGGCTTCCGTTTCATGCTGAGGGTCATCAAATGAAACAGCTTTGCTCACGGCGGGTTTAGCGGGCGCTCCACGCTCATAAAAGCCGACATGGATGCCCGCTGTTTCAATTGCCTGCTGAAGTTTGCGCTGCTGCGGCGTCCAGGTGACGAATCCCGCGAAAAGCAGCGAGCCCTCCAGCCTGAGCATTCCGGATTCAATATCTTTTCGGACCCAGTCCGCCAAAACATCCGGGTCCAGGTAATGACGATCACGACATTCAGCATCATAACGACTGACGCGATTATAAAATGTCTCAGAATCAATCGTAACCGCCGCTTGCTTTAGCGCCTGAAGATTGATGTGCCATTGTCGAATAATGCGCCAGCCCTGCTGCACGATACGCACCGACGTGTTTTTATTGATCAGAAAAGAATCGGGTGAATCATCGTTGAGCGTATCCAGCCAGACCAGCCGCGCTTCATGATCGCTGAGAAGATCCAGACGCCCTGCTGCGCCATCCGCCAGCAGCGACTGTTCCCACAGACGTTCGAGCCACATCTGCCAGGGCACGATATCAGCAGATATCCAGCTGCGCCTGCCCTGGCTGTTTTGAATGCGGTCCGTATGCCACTTGAGATGTCGGGCTAACCGGTTGTTTGCAGTAACAACCGTTGCACCCTGGGACAATGCGTTGAGCACTGAGCGCATCAGCGTATCAACACGGCCGCTTCACAAGGTCCGGCACGCTCGTACTAAACAGCCTGCTCGGCAGCAAAAATGTCCAGCAACTCTTCGATTCGTTTAAAAACCTCGGTCAGAGTTGCCACATCGGGCAGCAGCGTAATACGAAAATAATTGTTGTAATCCACATTAAAACTGACGCCCGGTGCCACCAGCACATGCTTTTGCTCAAGCAGCTGCAATGCGAATGCATTGTCGTCGAAATCAGGCAGTTTCGACTTGTCGACACCAATAAATGCATACATCGATCCGGCCGGTGGCACGACGGTCAGATATTTGCTGGCCGCGACACCATCGAGGACCGCTTGCCTGGATTCATACAGCCGGCCACCGGGTGCCGTGAGTTCGAAGATGCTCTGGAAACCACCAAGCGCCGTCTGTACGGCCCATTGCCCCGGTACGTTACTGCACAAACGCAGCGACGCAAGTAATTCCAGGGCATGAAGATAATCCTGCGCGCGCTCCATGTCCCCGCTGACCACAACCCAGCCTACGCGATACCCGCAGGCCCGGTAGATTTTCGACAGCCCGCTGAATGTGCAACAGATCGTATTCTCGACCAGCGTAGCCATAGGCACAAATTCAGTGCTTTCGTAGGTCATCTCGTCATATATTTCGTCGGCGAAAATAACCAGATTATGTTTTTCTGCCAGCTGAACAATTTTTACCAGCGTCTCGCGGCTATACACTGCGCCGGTCGGGTTGTTTGGATTAATCACCACGATACCGCGGGTTTTTGGAGAAATCAGCTTCTCCAGTGCAGCAAGGTCAGGTTCGAAACCCTTGCCGGGCGGACAGGGATAATGCAAAGGCTTGCCCTGATTCAGGGTAACGCCGGCGGTCCACAGCGGATAATCAGGGCTGGGCACAAGCACTTCATCATCGTGATTCAGTAATCCTCGAAGCGTGAGATCAATCAGCTCGCTGACCCCGTTACCGATAAATACTTCCTCGGCCGTGACCCCTGCAACGCCGCGATTCTGCTGCTGCATGACCACGGCTTCGCGCGCCGGGAACACCCCTTTCTGGTGACAATAGCCTTCGCTGCTGTGCAGGTTCTCTATCATCGCCAGCCGCATGGTTTCGGGCGTACGGAAACCGAATGCCCCGGGATTACCGATATTCAGCGAGATGATCTCGTAGCCGCGCCGCTCAAGCTCCAGCGCACGGCTGGCCAGTTGTCCGCGTATTTCATAGCGAACACCCTGCAGGGATCGACTGGGCTGGAATGCTTCTGTCATGATTCTTCTGCCATCTGTAGTGCTTCGATCTCATGATAAGCGCCGTCTTCCATCCGTAACAACGTAGCGGCCATTGTTGCGACCACAAGCAGGGCCGTGATCACGCTAAACGGCACCAGGTACGAACCGAATGAATCAAAAAGCCGGCCGGTCATCATTGGACCCAAAGCGCCGCCGAAAGTATCAAGGATATTAATGGCTGCCAGTATCTTACCCAAAGCCCGAAGTCCGAAAAGATCTGCTGAAAGCAACTGAATCAGTGTATAGATACCGCCCCAGCCGAAGCCGAACAATACCAGCCCGGCCCACAAGGCGCCCGCGCTGCTTAGTGCGATCGCACTGACCAGCATCACCGAGCCAAGCAGCATCAAGGCAAGGCCAATCAGAATAATCCGTTTGCGGCCGAAATTTTCGGCCATGAAGCCGCTCAGGACTTTGCCCGCCAAACCGCCGATAAAAAGAATAGTGACGCCCGTTGCTGCCACTTGCGGGGCATAATTCTCCGTTCGCAGATAGAGAAACGTGTGGGTGCTCATGCCAAGAACCGAATAAAACGTACACATGGCAATCAGAGCGATAATCCAGAAATTGCGACTCGTCAGAGCCTCCCTGAGCGTATAGCCATACAACGGATCTGCGATGCCGCTCGCCGGTTGTTCGGACACACTGGTGCTGCGACGGGGCGCGCTTCGCAGCAGGAAAAAAGCCATTGGCAACAAAATCAGGGGCACAAGCGCCAGCCACTGAAAAACCTGCTGCCAGTCACCCATGCTCATCAGCCAGATATTAAATTTAGGGAAAAATGCGTTCCCCAGGCTGGTGCCCGCGAGCACCAGGCCGATCGCCAGACCGCGCTGACGGACAAACCAGCGGGAAATAAGATAAACATTGACCATCAAACCGCAAAGTACGAGAACCACACCGAAGCCGGCCTGAATCCAGAAGATATCGGTCAGCGTCTGCACGAACGAATAGGCATAATTTCCGGCTGCCAGCAGCGCGAGTCCCACAATGATCAGCGGCTTGACCCCGACCCTGTCCGCCAGCCAGCCCGCACCGAGACCGAGAACCCCTGCCGTGGCAAACATGATTGCGTCACGGGTCTTGAAATCGCCCAGCGGGATCTCTTTGCCGGTCGATGCGGCCAGCGCTTTGAGTAACTCCTCGTCGAACACCGACAAGCCGCCCAGGGTCATGCCGTTGGACACGAACAGGATCAAAAAAGAGCAGGCACAAATAACCCACCGGTAACCCTGAGTTTCTCGCGAC